>OGEJ01000032.1_pt1 | contig 142132 bp, 121 predicted proteins | sample 1570701 | NCBI WGS metagenome assembly OGEJ01 (sample SAMEA2582140, study PRJEB24529) | metagenome | biome: Human gut stool | place: China | collected 2011
GGTCTGCTCCAAAGGGGAACTTACCTTTTCGTAGGTTCCCCGAAAGTGGGAAAGAGCTTTATGATGGCACAGCTTGCCTATCATATCAGCACAGGCACACCGCTTTGGGAGTATAAGGTGCGTAAGGCAACGGTGCTTTATTTTGCCCTTGAAGATGATTACCCACGTTTGCAGAAGCGATTGTTTCAGATGTTCGGTGCAAAGGAGACAGGCAATCTGTATTTCGCAACGGAATGTAAAACGGTCAATGGCGGACTGGAAGAACAGATAAGAGGGTTTATGAGGGAACACCCAGACACAGGCTTGATTATCATAGACACCTTAAAGCGTGTGCGTGAAGCAGGCGGAGCAGATTACAGCTACGCAAGTGATTATGATGTTGTGGCAAGGCTGAAAGCGTTGGCAGACAGTTACAAGGTTTCAATGCTTATTGTTCATCATACACGCAAACAAAAATCGGAAGATATATTCGATATGATTTCAGGCACGAATGGTCTGATGGGTGCGGCAGACGGTGCATTTGTTCTCAGTAAGGACAAGCGTACTTCCAACAATGCCACACTTGATGTTGCTGGCAGAGACCAGCAGGATATGAAAATCCATCTTGTAAGGGACAGCGAGCGATTGGTGTGGAACTTTGCAAAATCGGAAACGGAGATGTGGAAAGAACCGCCCGAACCTCTGCTTGAGAAGATAGCGGATACGCTCTTTTCGGAAAGTGACAGATGGGAAGGAACTGCTTCGGAACTTTGCGAAAGGCTTGCGGTGGATATAAAGCCGAATGTACTTTCTTTAAGGCTCAGTATCAACGCAAGCAGGCTGTTTCGTGATTACGGTATCCGTTATCAGAACAGCCGCACACACGACGGAAGAAAGGTTTCACTTTGGAAAGAAACCGAGCAGACGGCGTGACAAACGGTGTCAAAGGTGTCAATGTTTTTGAGAGCAGCACGCTGTGAAAAACATTGTCACCATCGTCACACTTTGACACCGGATAAAGTTTAGGGGAGTGTGCAGAGAGTGCCTTTTCAAAGGCGGCTCTTTGGTCTCGCCTGCTGGCTCGGTCGGTTCGCAGGCGTGTGTGCCACCGGCACACGCTCACCCCTCGGAGAGCCTTCGGAGAACGCAAAACCTGTTTACAGGTCGCATTTTTGATGGGTGTACCCGTCAAAAGTGCTTTTGCGTTACTTTTGACAAAAGTAACAAAACCTGAGAATGTTGAAATTTACAGATGGGAGATGAAAAAATGCAGAGAACGATAAGTGCAATGGTCGGTAAAGGCTCGGTCAATCACAATAGCCGAAAGTTCCGAGCAGAAAATGTAGACGGAACTCGTACTCATCTCAATATCGACTACTGCAATGAAAATATAAAGACAGTTTATCACGAATTGTTTGATGAAGCATTGGAAAGATACAATGCCAAGCAGATAAGGTCAGACCGAAAGATAAAAGATTATTATGAAAAAATCCGAAGTTCCAAGCAGGAAAAACCGTTCCACGAAATCATTTTACAGGTGGGCGGTAAGGGAAATATGAACGCCGATACGGAAAACGGAGAACTGGCAAAGCAGATTTTAGATGAATACTATCAGGGTTTTCAGGAGCGAAATCCACAGCTTCGGGTGTTCTCGGCTCATCTGCATATGGATGAAGCTACACCACATCTGCACATAGATTTTGTACCTTTTACCACAGGCAGCAAGCGTGGACTTGATACAAGAGTGTCACTAAAGCAGGCTCTTGCAACGCAAGGTTTTAAGGGCGGCAGTCGTGGCGATACGGAGTGGTCGCAATGGATACAGTCCGAAAAAGAACAGCTTGCGGCGGTGATGGAACGTTATGGGATTGAGTGGGAACATTTAGGCACACACGAAAAACATCTTTCTGTTTTGGATTATAAAAAGCAGGAAAGAGAAAAAGAAGTGGCGGCATTAGGTGCGAAAATCGAGCAGAAACAGATTGAATTTGATGTGTTGTCGGAACGAGTATTGAACTATGATAAGGCAAAAGACGAGCTGTCAAATCTTGAAATAGAGCTTGATACTGCACCGAAATATCAGTTGCCAGAACCAGAGAAATTTATGACTGCAAAGGCATATAAAACCAAAATGGCAGAGCCGGTTGTAAGGAAATTGAAGCAACTTGTCAAAACGGTGCTTGCCCGCTGCTTTGAGGGGTGGGACAACTATCATAGGCTGAATACAGCGAATGCACAGTTATACCGCACCAATCAGCGTTTGGAGAAAGTCAATGAAAGATTGACCGAAGAAAACAAAATCCTAAAAGCAGAAAATAAAGATTACAGCCTGCTCCGTAAGGTTTTTGGTCGCAAACAGATAGATGATTTGTTGGAGCAGGCAAGAACAGTTAAAGGTCGCAAGCGTGATAATACACGATCACGATAGACAAAAATCACAGGAGGAAAAGGAAAATGACAAAGACAATTTTTGAAGAAATGGGCGGAACTTATAGACAGGTGGGTGATTATTTATTGCCGAACATCACAGTACCAGCCGAAGAAGAAATAGAGCCGATTGGTTTATGGGGGAAACGACATGCAAGGCATTTAAAGGAACACTATAAAGTGTTATATATGAACCTGCTGACAAGCGGAAAGCTGCATAGTTATCTTGCAGAAGTCGATAAGCAAGCAGAGGATATGTTTCTTCGACTGGTAAAGGAATATGCCGACAGACAAGATGTGACGGAACAATTAAAGAAAGATAATCCCTACGAATGGATTGGAAGAATGAATAATATTCAGGCTTGTGTGAGGGAAGTTGTAGGAACGGAGTTGATTTACACATAAGCGTTTTACGGTATGGTGCTCCTGCGTTTGCTGGAGTGCTGTGGTTGTGGTTGTAAAGAGGTTGTGAAAGATTGAATTTCGTAATGGTTGGATGTATAATTAGGAAGTGAAAATTTTAATTTGCACTTCCATAAGGTGAAATGTATTGACACAAAAAATACAGTATGATAGTATTGCCATTAGAAGAAAGAAAGGCACATTTTGTGTAAGGTGAGGAAATGATTAATAGATAATTTGATTTAAGTAAGACACATATAGTTATTGAGCCTGTAGAGAATAGGTTTGTTTTGTGTACGCTTAAGTTGGATTATCGCAAGAGGCATTTCCTTTGTTTTCCTTTTGGAAAAGAAATAAGGGTCTATTTAGCGAGTCTATTTTTGCGTATGCAAAAAAGACTCGTTTTTGTGTGTTCAAAATAATAATTGGCTCAGACTTCGAAAAGGAGAAACTTTAATGTTGCAGATAAAAAAATTAAATTTAACACATAAAAAAGACCTGAGAATAATTCTTAATGATTTCAACCTTGTGCTAAATGATGGAGATAAGGCAGTTATTATTGGAGAAGAGGGAAATGGGAAATCGACATTAATGAAGTGGATATACAATCCGTCGCTTGTAGAAAACTATATAGAAGCAGATGGGGAAAGGATAATGGGACACGAACGTCTTGGTTATCTTCCGCAGGAGATGCTCGATGAAGATAAGGAAAAAACAATATACGAATATTTTTCTGAAGAGGAAATATTCTGGGAGAAAACGCCTAAAGAATTGTCTGTTATTGCGGGAAAATTTGGAATGAAAAATGATTTTTTCTACAGTAACCAGACAATGGGTAGTCTTTCAGGAGGCGAAAAAGTCAAGACACAACTTATGAGGCTTTTCATTCGCGATGTTTCTGTGCTGTTGTTGGACGAACCTTCCAATGACATCGACATTGCGACGCTTACATTACTGGAAAAAATCATAAATGACTGGAAGCACATTGTGCTTTTTATTTCACACGATGAAACGCTGATAGAGCGTACTGCCAACATGGTGATACATATCGAGCAGATTATACGAAAAACAAAGGCGAGATATACCGTGGCAAAGCTTCCCTATAGACGCTATGTGGAAGAACGGCTTCATAAATTTGAAATCCAAAAACAGCGGGCACTGAGTGACCGTAGGGAGAAAAAGATTCGCGATGAAAAATATCAAAGAGTTATGCAGAGTGTACAAGGTGCATTAAGAAGTTGTACCAGACAAGCACCGTCTGTTGCCAAAAACTTAAAGGACAAAATGCATACGGTTAAGGCAATGGAACGAAGATTTGAAAAAGAAGATGAAAATATGACTCAGATGCCGGAACAGGAAGAAGCAATCTTTGTCAAATTAGGGGATGAAAACTCACACATTCCCGCAGGAAAAACGGTCATAGAATATGAACTTTCAAAGCTTGTGACTCCGGATGGCAAAAGAATTTTAGCAGAAGGAATTCATTTAAAAATAAAAGGTTCAGAAAAAATCTGTATGATAGGAGCCAACGGGGCAGGAAAAACGACTCTTCTAAAAAAGATAGCGGAAGAACTCCTAAATCGGAATGACATTAAAGCAGAATATATGCCTCAAACTTATGAAGACCTGCTGGATTTGGATGTTACACCGGTTGATTACCTTGATAAAACAGGAGATAAAGAAGAGCGTACAAGAATTAGAACATACCTTGGTTCACTTAAATACACACCAGATGAAATGGAGCATCCGATTCGGGAGTTATCAGGCGGACAAAAGGCGAAAGTGCTTCTCTTGAGGATGAGCTTAAGTGGTGCAAATGTTCTTATTCTGGATGAACCGACAAGAAATTTTTCACCATTGTCCGGTCCGGTAATAAGAAAAATGCTCCGAGAATTTCCGGGGGCTGTCATTAGCATTTCTCACGATAGAAAGTATATTGAAGAGGTGTGCGATAAAATATATCAGCTAAATCCTAATGGATTACAGCTAATTGGTGATTGATAACAAAAAGGATGAAAGACTGACAAATTTCAGGCTTTTAGTGAGTTGGAAAGCATACAAAGATTTGAATTTGGAGGATAGATTATGGTACGTACAGAAGATGCATGTGAAATTATAAAATATGCTTTGCAAAACGAAATTAAAGTATATTTAGATGGCGGATGGGGTGTTGATGCACTTCTTAAAAGAGAATCAAGAATACACAATGATATTGATTTGTTTGTTGAACTGAAACATTATCATGATTATATTTATGTGATTAAGCAGCATGGATTTGAGGAAGTAAATACTGATTATACAACGGATGGTCATACTGTCTGGAAAGATGATAAACAAAGAATCATTGATTTACATTGTTTTGAATTTACAGATGACGGAATTGTTTATGAGGGAGATATATTTCCATCAAAAACTTTTTCCGGTATTGGAAAAGTTGGAGATATAACTGTTTCTTGTATTGAACCATTGAGTCAGGTAATGCTTCATTTGGGATATGAACACGATAAAAATGATGTGCATGATGTGATGCTGTTGTGTGAAACATTTCAAATAGCAATACCAGATGAATATAAGGAAAAGTAAAATTTCAGTTTTGTGTTGAATCTCTAAGCAAAATAGCTTATAATTTGACATGCTACATATAGTTATTATCCACAGTTATCGAGTAGGTGTTATCAATGCCGATAACAAAATGATAACATTAGCTCGTATAGGCAGGATAATATGGATATATCAAATAATCAAAAGAACGAGAAACATTACAGAGAATAATTCCTAAACAAAAAGCGTTAGTCTTTGTAGAGTTTGAGTAATGTACATGAGCCAAGAAATGCCGAGTTTACGGCGTTTCTTGGCTCGTTTTTGGTTGTGTGACAATCAAATGACAATAATTTTTGAAATTAGTATTTATCTTAACAAAATGGTAAATCTAAGTCATCGTCTTTAGAAACCTCAAGTATGATAAGAAGTATGTTCCGAATAAATAGCTCTTTCATTTCATCGGATAATGTATCATAAAAGTTTAGCAATTCGATAAATGGTGTCTTATCTAAATCATATTTGACATTTTTATAAAATGTAATCTTAGTTACTCCGGAAATGTGATTCAATAGTGATAATAAGTTTACTGTACTTTGGAAGGCAGAACTTTTAATATGTTCTCTATATTTGTTATCTAACCATTCTGCTATGATTTCCTTTGTTGGCAAATTTTTTGGATAGAAATGTAATATAACACTTTCGCTGAGCATTTTTTTGAAAAAGTCAAGGGAAAAGTTATGTGGAATAATAACAGTGTCACTCTTCTGAACAAATTTTTTGAGTTCTACAGCATCTGAGAATCTTTTTTCTGGCTTGAGTGATAAACAGATTTTCACAGCTTCCTTTAATTTGAAGTTACACTCAGATTCGTCTATTGAATCTGGATTATAGTCATCAAAAGTATTTCCGGTAATAAGTGTATATAGAATAGCACCAATACAATAGACTTCAGTGCGAAAAGTGTATTTTTCATTTGGAATGACAAATTTACGTTGTATGTCTTTGTATTCGGTATCGTAGTTTGTATCATCAGCATTTCGGGCAAAACCAAAGTCGAGAACTTTAATCTCGTTTGCTTTGGTTACCATAACATTTGAATAACTTATATCACGATGCATATCTGTTTGTGAATGAATATATGACATTGCATCAATATATTGATAGCAAAGAGTATCTATTAAAGCCGGGTTAAGAGGTTTGTTTGAAAGTACAAAATCGGATAGTCTATCTCCAGAAATATATTCCATCTTTATGTATGCACTTTCGTCACCAAGAAAGCCATAATCAAATGCCTTAACCACATTAGGGTGGGAGTAACTCAATAATTTTTTCCCTTCTCGTAAAAATCTTTTTTTCATGATCTCTGGGCTACTATTTTGAAAGATACTTGGCTCATATATTTTTACCGCAATTAGTTCTTCTTTTTCTTCATCATAATATTTGTAAACAGTACCAAAACCACCATGACCTATATTGTTGGTTGAAGAACGATCAATTTCAATGCTTGTTGTTATAGTAATTTTATCATCTGTCATAGAGGTTGCATTAGTTACAGGGGAGATATGGTTCTTTGCAATGATTTCTAAGGACATAATAAGATAATCATCTTGGTTACCATGAATCTTAGAGCATAAAGAGTATAAAGGATCTTTGTATTTTTCTAGTTCAATACGGTCCTCAGGTGCACAAAAAATCACGAGATTACGTTCATATGTGTTCCAAATAACTCTGGTAAAGTAACTGGTATCATTGAATTGAAATTTTGAATTTTGTAGTATTGATTCTACGAGTGGGGAAAACTCACTATTTCCTTTTATGTTTGCAATAACATCTTGTCGAAATTCTTCGGCAGTATACATGATATATTTCCTCCTTGTATAGATTTTGCATGTTAATTATCGCTTTCGTCTTGTGATTTAATAATATCTGCCGCTGTATCTATAATTTTTTCATTGTCTTTATCGTCTAATGCACTTAAATCACCTTTAATAAACATTTTGTATGCTCTGTTTGCAATAACTTTGGTTTCTACTAAATCAAATCCCCCACCAATGACGCCGCCAACAACGGGGACTAATTTAGCAATATTGATAATTCCCTTTTCTCCAAATTTGGTTAAGAATCTAAATCCTACCTTCTGATTGATTTTTGTTAAAACAGTACTGGGAATCTTTTTTACCATAGCAGTTGTAAATTTAGTTCCAAATTTTATGCCGGCTTGTTTGATTATTTGATCAATAGAAATGCCTGCAAGACAAGCATAAACTAATGTTTGTACCTGATCGCTGCTAGTATCATAACCACCCATATATGCAAGGCAAGCAATCATACGCATTTGAACATACATTACACTGCTGACATTTGCAGGAATGGCGACTGGTAATGTAATAAGTCCGCCTAATCCGGTTACAAATCCTGAAGTTGTACACTTGGCAACTTGATAATTTACAAATTGTCTTGCTGCTTTTTCTGTTGAATTATTTTTTGATAAGTAATCGTTTGCTAAAACATCAATAGGTTGACTTAGTTTAGGGATGCCGTTTATGGATTTTTCATATAATGCATCCAATAGTTCCATTATTTGATTTTGATTCATTTCCATATGTCGAATTCTCCTTTATCTTTTTTAGAGACAATGTAAATTTAGCGAAAGTTATTCCTTCTTCGGTTTTCGTTTCCTCTTCACATAAGAGAAATCTGGAAACAAGTCTTTTAACAATTCAGCAGTTTCTTCTGCATCGTCATCCTCATTCATATTCTGAATAAGTAACTGGTCGTCATCATCAGGATTCAACGAAACAGTATACTCTTTATTCGGGTCTGTTGGGTTCATTGGGTATTTTACCTCTTTGAGATAATATTCCGTTTCTGATATTTCTCCATCCTCTAGCTTGTCTCGTAAACATGCCCAATACTCAACCATTTTTCGGAAGCTATCAAGGTCTTCCTGTGGACGAGGACCGGCACTTGGAAGTCTCTCCTTAAATTTGAAACATACTTCACCATCTTTCATAGTAGGTCGTAATCCATATGCCCATTCAATGTCAAACAGTACATGAAGTGCACTGAAAATATTTGCCACATCAGGGTCAGATAATGCATAAAAGCTGACCCTCAGATTGTTTGCAATATTTAATAAAGTTGCTTCATCGGGATATCTGTTTCCAAGTTCATAGTTTCTGATGGTGGATTCGTTTAATCCACATTTATCTGCTAATTCCTTTTGCGTCATGTCAGATGCAATTCTGAAATTTCGAATCAAATAGCCTACTCGGCTGGTGAATTTCTCGCCCATTTTTACTGCTCCTTATAAGGTTAATGAGGGTTGTAGCATGCACGACGACACGAGGTACAAATCATGCATCTGTGTACATTATATCATTAACAGTGCAAAAATGAAATGTTTTTCAACAAAATGTATTGACAGTACAAAAATGAACTGTTAATATAATACACATCATAACCGTTCAGAAATGAACTAAATAATAAAAACGAAAGAGAGGAGGCATTAGCTTATGGAGAACAAGAGATTTTTGACAGCACAGGATGTCATGGAAATGCTGGGAGTATCACTATCGTATTCCTATAAACTGATACGAAGATTGAATGCAGAACTTGAGGCTGATGGATTCGTGACAATAAAAGGGCGTGTCAGTACACAGTATTTTATGAAGCGAATCTACGGGCTATCTACGAATAAGGAGGTGGGATAGATGGCGGTTATCAAAAATAATAAGACCGGAATGTGGGAGGTGAGAACCTATTATAAGGATTTGACCGGAGCAAGAAAACAGAAAACCAAGAGGGGCTTTGCCAAGAAGAGCGAAGCCCTTGAATGGGAACGTAATTTCAAACTGAAAGAGGATCAGAGTATCAGCATGAGCTTCAAAAGTTTTGTGGATATTTATCTGACGGATTTAGAACCAAGAATAAAGCGCAATACTTTCTTGACAAAGAAGTACATTATTGAGACAAAAATTCTGCCTTATTTCGGGAAACGAAAACTGGATGATATTCGGACATCTGATGTCATCCAGTGGCAAAATAAGATTATGAAGCTGAAAAAGGATAATGGGGAGTTATTCTCCCCTACCTATCTGAAAACCATTCATAATCAGCTCAGTGCCATATTAAATCATGAGGTAAATATGTATGGTCTGAAGGATAATGTGGCACGAAAAGCCGGAACTATGGGAAAGGAAGAAAATAAGGAAATGGAGTTCTGGACACAGGAGGAATTTCAGGCATTTTTAGATTGTGTGGCAGATAAGCCTATTTCCTATTATGCATTTGAAATGCTTTATTGGACGGGCATTCGTGAAGGTGAGTTGCTTGCCCTGACACCGGCTGATTTCAATTTTGAAAAGAAAACTCTTCGGATAAATAAGTCATATCAGAGGCTGGAAGGCAAAGATGTGATTACGGACCCGAAAACACCAAAGAGTAACAGAACCATTGTTATGCCGGATTTTCTTGCTGTTGAGATGGAGAATTTTATAAGCAGCCTTTATGGAATAAAGGATGATGACAGAATTTTCACTATTTCAAAAAGTTATCTGCATCACGAGATGGATAGAGGTGCAAAGCTTGCAGGAGTGAAGAGAATACGGATTCATGGATTACGACATTCTCATATTTCTCTGTTGATTAACTTGGGATTTTCAGCATTGGCAATAGGGGAAAGAGTCGGACATGAGGCGGTAGATATCACATATCACTATGCACATTTATTTCCAACGGTGCAGACGGATATGGCAGCACAACTGGAAACGGAAAGGGAGGCGTTAGTCAATGTCAGAAAAGAATAGAGACGATAAAAACAGATGGCGGAATGTTACAATAGCATTCCGCATGTCACCAGAGGAAAACGATGAGTTGAATAACAGAGTGAAGCTCAGCGGATTTCGTACAAAGCAGGATTATATTATCCAGAGTGTTCTACATCAAAAGGTGGTTGCCACAGGCAATCCGTTGATGTTGGTACAATTCCGGCAGAACCTGCAAAGGATTGAACGTGAGCTTGAGAGGATAGAAAAGGCATCGGATATGGATGGGGAGTTGCTTACTCCTATCCGTTCCATGCTGGAAATATTGGAAGGCTTCAAGGAACAACCGAAAACATTGGCAGATATGAAGCAACTTACAGTACCAAATGGGGAATAACAGATATTTTGTATAAAGGAAGTGACTGCTATGAGCGAAGAAACATTATTTGAAAAATTAGGTGTGAAATACATAGAAAAAGACGGCATTTTTTATCCGTTGATTACATTAGGTGGAGAGGAAAACAGTACAGATGTTGGAAAATATGGTCGTATGTGGATGGATTACATACAGAAGGAATATCCGCAGCGATACAGAAGTCTGGTACGATTTGGCGAATTACATGATAAGGCGACCAAGGTAAATGAAGTAGCTTATGAATTGCTGGAGGATATTGAAAATGAGTGGTTGCGTAAACACAAACCCAAGCAGTCGAATTCTTTTGTGGAAATGTATCAGCTACGGACTCAGGCGAGAATGATAGCAGAGGAAGTAGTTCTGCATGATGTGGTGAATTGCTTTCATTAGGGGATAAGTGGAGTTCTGTATCGGAGCTGTGGCTGGTAAATAATATGTCGCGTATCCGCGACTTATAAGCTCCCGAATGGGAGCTTTATCCGGCGGGGAGAGCCGTATAGCCACTCCGGCGAGGAGTGCAAAACCCGCTTGCGGGTCTGCATTTTTGATGGCGAAGCTGTCAAAAGTGCTTTTACGTTACTTTTGACAAAAGTAACAAAACCTTCCCAATGAAATCTGCTGTTTCGTGCCGTATCCGGCACTCATTGCGGATAAGAAGGTGGTGCCTATATACATACCAAAAGAGGAGGATTTTGACAATGGAAAGAACAATCAGTTTCATGAATGGAGAAGGTTCCATCGGGCACAACACTAGAAGATTTATAGCTGACAATGTAGATGCCAGCCGTACCAAGAATAACATCACTCTTATCCACGAGGATATTAAGCAGGCTTATCATAAATTGTTTGACAAGGCACTTAAGGAATACAATGCAAAACAGAAACGCAAGGACAGGCAGATTAAAAGTTATTATGATAAGATTTCCCGAAGCAAGCAGGAAAAATTATTTTATGAGGTTATCGTTCAGATAGGCAATAGGGATGATACCGGAGTAGGTAGTTCTTCTGCAGAGGTTGCAACATGGGTGCTAAAGGATTATGTGAAAAAGTTTCAACTTCGCAATCCACAGCTTTATGTGATTGGTGCTTATATTCATCTGGATGAGGAAACACCACATTTGCATCTGAATTTTATCCCTTGGGTATCCGGTTGCAAGAGAGGATTGGAGACAAAGACAAGTCTTAAGGCGGCACTTGCTACCAGAGGATTTGTAAGTGAAGGAAAAGGCAATACCGAATGGAGGCAGTGGGCGGAGGTAGAGAAAGAGGATATTGCTCTTATTATGAGCCGGTGCGGAATTGACTGGAAAAAGAAAGATACACACAATAAGCATTTATCCGTACTGGATTATAAGAAGCAGGAGCGGGCAAAAGAAGTGGCTGCACTTGAGGAGGAGATAGAGGGCACACAGGTTGTTCTGGAATTAAAAGAAGAACGGATTGAGACTCTGGAAAAAGAAATTGAAAATAAGCGAGAGGGTTTTAGAAAAGAACAGTTCGAAGCTCAAAAAAAGCTGGATGATACCATAGCCAAAAATCAGAAATTACAGTCGGAAACAACGGATTTACGCTTAAAGAATTCTGAATTATGGCTGGAATATTATGAGAATGTAGATAAGCTCACGGATAAACAGAAGGCAATTGAGGTGGCGAAAAAAGAGGCAGACAAGTGGATGATGATATCGGATACTGCAAAATTACAGACTGAACGGGCTGAATTTGAACTGGAAGAGGCGGAAAGGCTTAAGAAGGAACTGCTTGGTGAGGTCGATGGAGATGATTATCTGAAGGAGAAGGTGATAGAACTGAGATATCAGAATCAGATTTTGCGGGAGGAAAATCGTAGCTTGAAGGACAAGCTGGAGAAGGCGTATGAGTTTATGAAACAGTTTGTGATTGGTGGGATTAATCTACTGGAGAAGTTTATGGAGTGGATTGGAGAGAAGGTCAAGGATGTTGGGAGAGGAAGGTGATGTGCACCTTCCTCTTCTTATTAATCTATTTAGATTCATAATCCTTTAATGTAGTACCTTGTTTATTTTTCCAAGAAATTTGACCATTTGTGCTTGAACCTGAGATAATACTTGCTGCTGTGGAAGGACTGCTAAAAGTATAATCTTGAGTAAAAGTATAATTATCATCTATTATTTTTTGTGTTATTAATTCGTTTCGTTTATTAATAATGCTTTGTCTTAAGGAAGAATTTGCTTTTTTTGAAATGATTGAGTTTTGGAAGACAACAAAACCATCAGAGGTAGTAGCACCAGTTGCACTATAGTCTCTACCTTCAAATGAAAAGATGTCTGTTTCACTACTACTATCAGAAGGGAGTTCTGTGGCTTCAAGGAATTTATGGCCAAGCGTGTTTAGTAGTAATTTTGCATTGTGTATAAATTCTTCCATTTCTGCTCTGTCTGCTTCAGAAAGAGAAGATTGTGTAGGAATATTTGAATTTTCAATTAAATATCGATTAGCTTCTTTTGCAATCGTATACATCCTATTTTCGAGATATTTTGCATGTGCTTTATTTAGATTGTTATCTTTGCTAATAAAGACGACGCATTCGTGCCAGAAATCTTTTTCTTTCAAATGTGAGTTTAGTCTTTCGTAAATGTTTTCCGCTTCGCCTATGTAAACACGATATGTATCTCTATCATCAGATTTTCCGAATAAAAAGTAAATACCTGTATTTGTAAGTTCAGGACGGTCATTGCTGTTTTTTACATATTTTCTTGGAATTTTATATGCTTTTCCTGTCCAATTTGATAGTTCGCACATCCAACGCCCGTCGGCTGTGCCTTCTACCAAAAAAAGACGAATTGATTTTCCATAATTCATATCTATAATCCTTTGGTTAATGTGTATTTATAAATACCAAAGTGGTTCGGCGTTATTCATATAGTTTTTGTGATTTTTATCGTCACAACAGGTGTATTTTACTGGTGGAGGTGTAAAGCTACAGATGCGTCGGCAAAGAATATCAATTTCAGCATCTGAATCTATAAAATTACGGATCCAACCTTGGATATATAAAGATGGTGGATTGTATTTTGTTCTACCCGTAAAACCATATTCTTGTTCAATAATAAACAACTGAGCTAATATTGCAGTTGATTCTAATGAACCTATGTGTTGTGTATATTTATATGACAATAGTGGCTCAATGGATATTAATGGGTCGGCTCCATAAAATATTTTGTCAAAAGCTTCAAGAAATTTATATTTTAGATTGGGATGTTCGCGCATTCTTAACTTTAAATCGATTAGTATGCGGAGATGATTTGGCTTGAAGGCTTTTCTGCCTGGTTCTTCTAACCAGATTTGTATATTTGTTTCCGGGTTATAGGAAGAAAATTTTCTTGGTAATACGGAAGGTCTTAATAAGTAAATTCTTTCTGTGTCTGAAGAGAATACTTCAGCTTCGGTATCAAAAGGTAATTTTTCAACGATTGAAAACATATCTTCATAATACATTTGCATTTACCTCCTTAAAAAATTCACTAATCTCAACACCAAGTACATTTGCAATTTGGTTCAGTACCGATATAGAAAGACTCTTATCACATCCGGATGCTTCGATTTTGGAGAGATAGCTGATGCTGATTTTAGCTTGCTCAGCAAGTTGTACCTGTGTTAATTTAGATTGTTCTCTGTAATATTTTATATTTGCACCTATAACACGATATAGGTCTATATCATTTTCGAAATGCATATCAACACCTCTTTCACTATTTATGAATATTATCTCATGAGATGCATGGTAGACAAATTCACTTATAGTGAAAGAAAACTGCTATAGATTTTTGTATGAAATTGAGTTACAATGTAAAAATCAACAAAAAAGAAAGAGGAATGTCTTATAAGTTTACAACCAAATAATTTTAGGCTTGAACCAACGACAGTCTGGTCCTTTCCGGACAGAGGAAGTTGGGCAACGCATTCAGGAAAGTATCGAGGAAATTGGTCACCATATGTACCAAGAAATCTGATACTTCGTTATTCTAATCCCGGTGATTGGGTCTTAGATCAATTTATGGGTAGTGGAACAACCTTAGTAGAGGCAAAGCTACTCAATCGTCATGCGGTAGGTGTTGACATCAATCCGCAATCTGTTTCAATCTCTGAAACGAATTTACAATTCCAATGTGAAACTAATTCAAAAATCTTTACACGAAATGGAAATGCTACAGATTTGCATTTTATCAAAGACAGTCGTATTGACTTTATCTGTACGCATCCGCCATATGCCAATATCATCAAATATAGCAAAGGGATAGAAGGGGATATTTCATTGATTGGTGTGGAAGATTTTTTGGCAGAAATGCAGAAGGTGGCAGAGGAATCATATCGTGTGTTGAAAGAGGGAAAAATGTGTGCAGTGATGATAGGAGATGTAAGAAAATATGGGAAGGTTATTCCGTTAGGATTTCGTATGATGGAGTGCTTTTTACAGGCGGGATTTACGAATAAAGAGATTATTATTAAAGAGCAACATAATTGCCGTTCTACAGATTATTGGGAAAAGCAGAAGAATAATTTTCTCCTGCTGGCACATGAGTACATATTTGTATTTCAGAAGTGAATTAATTCACAAAGAGTGAAAGTTTGTGGTTGTTATTTTGTATGTTTGCAAGTATAATAGATATGTAAAAGATTGTCCTTTTGCGGACATAGAGAAGAGGAATCAAAATGAGTAATTCAAGTGTAGCTCCATTTGTGAAATGGGCTGGCGGTAAGCGTCAGTTAATTCCGCAGATAAAGGAGAGGATGCCTGAAAAGTATAATAATTATTATGAGCCATTTGTGGGTGGCGGTGCAGTCACATTCGAATTGCTACCTGCAAATGCTCTGATAAATGATATAAACAAAGCATTGATAAATGCATACAAGCAGATATGTAACGCACCGGAAGCTTTCCTAAAGGCTGTGAGCAAGCTTGATACGGAAATGTGGGAGGATGGTAAAGAATATTATTATTCTCTAAGAGAGCATTACAATGACAAGCTGATGAAAGCGGAGTATGATGTGGAGTTGGCAGCGTTGTTTGTATTTATCAACAAGCATTGCTTTAATGGTTTGTATCGGGTAAATGGCAAAGGATTATTTAATGTTCCATATAACAACAGCCGGAGAACTTCTGTTGATGAAGATGTCATTATGGAGATTTCGAAATATCTTCAGGGTGTGACTATCATCGATGGAGATTTTGAGGAAGCTTGCAAGGGTGCAAAGAAGGGTGATTTTGTATTTATAGACAGCCCATATGCACCATTGAATCCTACTTCTTTTGAATCATACACAAAAGAGGGATTTGATATAGAAAGCCATAAGCGTTTAGCAAAACTTTTTGATGAATTAACAGCCAGAGGTTGTTACTGTATGCTTACAAATCACAATACAGATTTGATAAATGAGTTATATGGTAACAAAGGGTATAAAATAGATGTTGTAAGTGTAAAGCGTATGATTAATTCAGATGCATCCAATAGAGTTGGTGAAGAAGTGATTATATGCAATTATTAGAGGAGTCGAGATAATGGAAAACTTATTTACAAAGAAAGTGCCATTATACTACGAGACAGAAGAATCACAACTGATATTAGGTGATTCCTTTAAAATTCTAACAAAAATGGAACCAGAATCTGTTGATATGATATTTGCAGATCCACCTTATTTTTTAAGTAATGACGGGATTACCTGTCAGGGCGGAAAGATGGTTTTGGTAAATAAAGGCTCATGGGATAAGCTTTCGGAAAGTGGAACTAGCGTCGAAGAAAAACACAAGTTTAACAGAAAGTGGATTAAGTTATGTAAGAAAGTACTAAAGCCGAACGGCACAATATGGATATCAGGAACACTACACAATATATATTCGATTGGTATGGCATTGGAGCAGGAAGGCTTCAAAATCATCAACAACATTACATGGCAGAAAACAAATCCACCACCAAACTTAGCATGTCGATGCTTCACACATTCTACGGAAACCATTTTATGGGCACAGAAGAATGATAAGAAGTCTCGGCATTTTTTTGATTATCAGAAAATGAAAGAAATGAATGGCGGAAAGCAGATGAAGGATGTGTGGACCGGAGCATTGACGAAACCTTCTGAGAAAACAGAAGGTAAGCATCCCACGCAGAAACCGGAATATTTGCTTGAAAAAATTGTACTGGCGTCAACGGAGGATGGACAAGTTATATTGGATCCATTTTGTGGTTCTGGAACTACCGGAGTAGAGGCAGTACGATTTGGACGGAAGTTTATTGGAATAGATGTAAGTGAAGAATACTTGGAGATATCCAAGAGGAGATTGGAGAAGGTAGCAAATGACAAATAGAAATTTTGATGAATGGTTGAGTAAGTTCAGACCAAGTATATCAAGTTATGATTATTATATTGATTTTGAAAAGGTCGTAAGAAATGTTAATGAAATCAAGGTGGAATTAAACATCTTAAATTCCTTGATTGGTTCTAAAAATATCGAAGAAGAATTTGAGAAGATTGTGACAAAGTATCCGGAAACTTTACAATGTGTTCCGCTACTTCTTGCGGTGAGAGGTAATGAAATATATGCCCAGGATGAAGAAGGTGCGTTCTTATATAATTTCAAACAGATGAATTACAATGTGGAGCAGTACAAGGTATTCATGCGTAAGACAGGATTATTTGATATGATTGCAAATCACTTAGTAAATAATCTTGTGGATTATGCGTTGGGTATAGAAACCGGATTGGATTCTAATGGTCGTAAGAATCGTGGCGGTCACCAGATGGAAGACTTGGTTGAAAAGTATATCATGGCAGCAGGATTTGAAAAGGATGTAAATTACTTCAAGGAAATGTACCTCAAGGATATTGAAGAAAAGTGGAATATTGATTTATCTGCACTTTCTAATCAGGGAAAAGCCGCTAAGAGATTTGATTTTGTAATCAAGACAGATAAGATGATTTATGGTATTGAAACAAATTTCTATGGTGGCGGTGGCTCGAAGTTGAATGAAACCGCAAGAAGTTATAAAATGCTTTCGCAAGAAGCAGACACTATTGAGGGATTTACCTTTGTGTGGTTTACAGATGGAATTGGCTGGAAGAGTGCAAGAGGTAATTTGAGAGAGACATTCGAAGTTATGGATACTATTTATAGTATTGATGATATGGAGAATGGGGCAATGGAAAAGGTGTTTATATAATTGGAGGGCATATGATAAAAGTTACAGGTATTGAAATACGAAATTTTCGTTCATATAAAGATAGAGAAAATATTGTTACTGGAATAAAGGACTTAAATATTGTTGTCGGTAAAAACAATGTCGGAAAAACAAATATATTGAGAGCTATATATTTGTTTTTTAACCCAGAAAACTACAACCCTGTTACAGACAGAAATATGATTAAGCAGATTACTGGGGGTGCAACAAAGGACCCTAAAATAACAATCATATTTGAGGATGATGAAATTATAAAAGGTAATTTGTTACAATATAAGATATCATGTGATTTAAATGGAGGTAGCGGTTATAAATTAGTGGGGAACTCTGATAAGGGAGTGGAACAAAAATTAAAGGATAACACTTCCATTAGGAAGTATTTACAAAAGAAATTTAAGTGTATTTATTTGAGTACGACAGATGAAAATATTGAAAAACAAACTGAAAGTATAATTGATGATTTAATTTTGAGATATTTTAAAAAACAAAGTAAAGAGGTTAAACTGGTTATTGAAAAATTCGAAAATCAATATATTGAGTTGACTAATACATTTAGGAATAATATTAAAGGTATTGAGGATAACTTAAGTAATCAATTTGATGCGTTGAAAGAAATTGGGATAAAACCAGTATTGGAAATAGAAAATAAAAGTGATGTAACATAATTTCTAATGGATAACATTAAAATGAAATTAGATGATTCCTATGTTCAGGACATTAATAGCAAGGGTGCTGGAGTACAAAGAGCGTCGCTGATATTATTAAGTTTGTATTTACTAAGTGAAATTTTTGTTTCAGAGAATAAGATTATTCTATTAGATGAACCAGAGGCTTTTCTATATCCTTTATTAGTTAAAAAGGTAAAAATGACATTAGAAGAGACAATAGAATGCCATAAAAACTTTCAGGTTTTTATGACAACACATTCGAGAGATTTTTTGAAAGAAATTAATAATATAAGATATGGTTTTTATGATGTTAAGCAAGTTTTGGAGGAAACATCATATCAAAGAAGTAAAAATGATACGGATATAAATAAATATTCAGTTGTTCGTGGAATTGACAAAAAGATTAAGTGTGAAGTCCTAAAAAATTATGGTTTGCTTGACGAAATAGATGATTATGAAAGTATAATAGTTTGTGAAGGACCAACAGACAAGAATTACTTATTAAAAATATTGCAGAATGAGGATTTTGTTCCACAAATAAGGTATGGAAAATATGTAGATGGTGTAGGAGAATCATCAGCATTAAATTTGAAATATAATTATGTGGGAAAAGGAGCTACAGCTATATTGCCAATTTTGATTTTTTTGGATAATATAAGTGAAATAAGCAGAAAAGTGTTTGTGCTATTAGATGGTGACGATGAAGGGAAAAAAGTCTATAATCAAATAAAGGATAATGAGTATGCTAATTTGGAAATACATAAATTTATACTTCCTGATGGCAAGGAAATAGAAGATATGGTATTTACTAAAGATGAGTTTGTTCGTAGAGTGATTGGTATTGTTCCTGAAATAAAAAATGAAAGAATAGAATTTGAAAAAATTATGCAAAAGGTTAGTTCTGAAGAATCCATGGTAGAGCAGTTGGAGAAATATATTGAGATTAATAAATTTTCAACGGTACCAATTGATAAAATAAAACATTATCTTTCTATAAATTTGGATGATTGTGAGATTGTAGATAATTGGATTATTAACGAGTTACGTAGTGTTTTTTATGACGAATAAAGCCTGGCGATAATACAGTAGTGACAACAAAATGACAATACAATCTCTTGAAAATCTACGCAACAGGTAGAAATCAGACAAAACTCCCTGGTTTCTACCATCAAAACCAACGAAAAACACTACACAACAACTTGGCAAAGGGGAGTTTGAATAACGGATTAGAATGCCGAAAGCCTGTATTTATACGGGCTTCCGGCATTTGTTTTATCAAATGGCTCTATTTGTGGGGAGAGTAATATCAAGATTAAGGAGAAATTATGAAAAAATTATTACATCTGACATTGATGCAGACAGTATTGTTGAAATGATATATAGAGATTCAGCAAATGAAGGATAAGGGTATTACGAATGGCAAGAACAGAAAAAGTGATAATGACGAATATGTGTATGGTGTTTAGTGAAAACAGGGTACTTGTCCAAGATAAGAGGGATGATGATTACTCTGGAATAACATTTCCGGGAGGACATGTGGAAAGAGGAGGATCATTTACAGATGCTGTGATACGCGAAGTGTGGGAAGAAACTGGATTGAAAATTTCAGAACCAAAGCTTTGTGGGATAAAAGACTGGATGAAGGATGAGGAAACAAGATATATAGTGTTATTATATAAGACAGATAAGTTTGAAGGAATAGTTACTTCGTCTGAAGAAGGGGATGTATTCTGGCTAGCATTAGATGAAATGAAGCAGAGAAAACTTGCTTATGGAATGGATAAGATGTTGGAAGTATTTTTAAATGACAATATTAGTGAATATTTCTTTTTTGAAGAAAATGGAAAATGGATAGAAGAGTTGAAATAGTTTAAATAAATGCAAAGGAGTTTGAAGTGGATATTTTATTTAAGAATGATGATTTTGTATTTTCATACAGAGTTGGTGGAATATTGATACGCAATGGAAAAATTCTATTACAGCGTCCTAAGAATGATGATTATTCCATTATAGGTGGACATGTAGCAGCAATGGAAACAAGTATAGAAACTTTGAAGCGGGAATTTGAAGAAGAACTTCACACTAAAATAGAGGTAGATAATCTGCTGGCGATTGGTGAAATATATTTTCCATGGTGTAAAAGACCATGTCATCAGATATGTTTATATTATAATGTACATCTCGTTAATTATGATATTCCTTTAGATGGAGTATTTCATGGTTATGATGGTCTGGATGACAAAAGGATTGATTTAGATTTTTGCTGGGTTCCACTTGAGGATTTAAAGAATGATGTAAAGGTATATCCGCAGGAGTTGGTACCTTATATTCTTGAACCAAAGAAGGAAATTGTACATTTTGTTTCAAAGCAAATTTAGAAGATGAGATTATAGGTGTCGATGGAGAAGAAATATGTTAGAAGTTAAATTTTATGATACAGTAGATGATTCATTACTGAAGTTTGCAGTAATAATTTCACAGAGCAACGGCAAGTGGGTGTTTTGTAAGCATAAAGAAAGAGATACCTATGAAGTGCCGGGAGGGCATAGAGAAGCTGGAGAGGATATTTTAGAAACAGCTAAAAGGGAGTTGCAGGAAGAGACTGGGGCTATCAAATTTGAGATAAAACCAATATGCGTATATTCGGTGACAGGTAAGACTAGAGTAAATGATACTGGTGAAGAAACATTTGGACTGCTTTGCTTTGCAGAGATAACAGAGTTTGCGAAAGAATTACATAGCGAAATGGAGAAAGTTGTGCTTATGGATGAGTTGCCTGAGAACTGGACATATCCGTTGATACAGCCGAAATTGATAGAGAAGTATTTACAGGTAAAAATAATTCTATAATTGGAGCAACAGTAACTGTCACAGTCGATAGACCATTAGGAAGTTATCATCCTGAATATAAGGATATGTATTATCCAATAAATTATGGTTATATTGAAGGAGTTATGGCACCAGATGGAGAAGAGCAGGATGCTTATATATTAGGTGTAAATGAACCAGTAAAGAAGTTTACAGGTAAAATTATTGCCATTGTTCGGAGAAAAGATGATATAGAAGAAAAGTGGGTAGTTGTGCCAGACGGAGTAACTTTTTCAAAGGAAGAAATCAGAAGACAGATTCATTTTCAGGAACAATATTTCGACAGTGAAATTGTGATGTAATATTAAGGAGATTGCTATGTCATTAGGATTAAAAAGAGGAACAGTGCAGCTTGAACCACATGATAAACAGTGGGATGAGGCTGCCATTCAAACAATCAAAAAACTTAAATCTATATTAGGAGATGATGCTATTGATATACAGCATATTGGAAGTACAGCAATACCGGCAATTAAAGCAAAACCGATTATTGATATTGTCGTTGGGGTAACTGATTTTGATAAAGTAATGTCACATAATGAGCAATTACGACAAGTGGGAATATTTTATCGCGGTTCAGATGTGGAACGTCAGCTTCTTTATGTAATGGGCGATATGGAAAATGATACAAGAACGCACCATATTCATATTGTGAAATGGAATGGAACTGAGTGGAAAAATTATATTCATTTCAGAGATTGTCTAAATGCTAATGAGAATATAGCTTTGCAGTATGAGAGGGTGAAGGAAGAACTGGAAAGTAAGTATGCAGATAATAGGGGATTGTACACTAAAGGAAAGAAAGATATAATAGATATTATTCTCAATAATTAATAATTTTTATTTTGTATGTCTTGACAAAAAATAATTATGAATCTACTATGTTAAAAAGCGATGAAGAGAGATAGTAAATATTTTGGAAATTACAGAGAGGAGTTGCTTGGTGGAAAACTCTATTGAAGAAATATTGAACCAGTCTTGGAGCCGTGTACCGAGTGAGATATTTATTAGGCTACACTGGGAACGCCCATTATAGCGTCAGAGTATCGAAAGAGATTTCCGTACTTGCTAAGGTCTATATTGCGAGATATAGATGAATTAAGGTGGTAACACGAAGCTATCAGCTATCGTCCTTAAAGTAAATTTAAGGAGGGTAGCTTTTTTAATACATAAAAATAATAGAATCGGAGGAATTAGTGATGAATTATGTTGTTGACAGTTACGAGAATTACAAAGAGGAAAATCGTTTGACTACAAATAATGCAAGAAGAATTGAATTTGTAACAACTACAAGAGTTTTGGATGAGATTATCGGCACCAAGAGTAAAATATTAGATTGTGCAGCAGGAACAGGAATTTATGCTTTCTGGTTTGCAGATAAGGGGCATGATGTAACTGCTACAGATATTACGCCAAGGCATATAGACATTATTAATCGAACTCTTACCAATAAAAATTATCATATGAATACTTCTGTTTTGGATGCTACAGATATGTCCTGTTTCGCAGATGATTCATTTGATATTGTTCTCAATATGGGACCATTTTATCATTTGATTACAGAAGAGCAGAGAGAAAAATGCATGAAGGAATGTCTAAGAGTGTTAAGGAAAGGCGGGCTTTTGGTTACTGCGTACATTCCAAGATACTATGTTTTTCAATATATTGCTACGAGCAATGAAAAATATTTGGATGAACACTTGGCGAAGCAACTTATTGAAACTGGTGTGCTGAAGCATGATGATGAGAAATGCTTTTGGACAGATACTTATTACTCATCAAAAGAAGAAATGGAATCAATTTATCGAAGATATGGATTAAAAATTGTAGACCATTTCGCTCAAGATGGTTTAGCTCCTCTTTTATCGCAAAAGGTTGACAAATGGGATGAAAATCAGTTCAAAACATGGTGCGACTATCACTATAGTGTATGTCGGGAACAATCAATTTTAGGAGCAAGTAATCATGTTGTCATAATTGGGAAAAAATAAAAGAAATTGAAAAAAACATAGTTATCCTTGCAGAAGCATTAGTTCTTATGTTATGTAGTAGGATACTACTTAAGGAAAGTATCCATGACATGGCGTTAAGCGTCAGGGGGACGCTTGTTTAGCGCCGACCGGAGCGTAGAGGTAGCCTTCCGAGTTTTATGATACCGGGCAACCGGAATACATAGGAAGGGGTGCTAGGTGCCAGTGGCACCTGCTTAGCACCGACCGAAACAGAGTGTAGACGTGGCGCCGATGACGGCTTATGAGATCATTTCGATTTTCATTGGGATATTGGCTTTGCTGATGTCCTTTGGTAGCTTGATTGTAGCGTTGCTTGCCTTTCTCGATAAAGAGAAAAGCTCTTCGAGGAAGAGCAGGCGAAAATAAAAATGCCTATCCTGTCTGATCTACAGGATAGGCGGTGTCCTTAAGGACATTCATTAACCTAAACTCGGAGCATCCACCTATGGAGTGGGTGCTTTCTGTTTAATTAGATATTATCATCTTATGTCTGATAATACAAGAGATTTCTCTAATTTGGAAAAATTTTCACGGTAAGTCTGTCAGTTCCTTTTTTGACAACCATACTGTCATCAAGCAGGTGCTGCTTGATTTCTTCGATATTCTCATTGATGTGCTGCAGGCTGTCAGCATACTCTGCTTCTGAATATTCATCTTTAGCATTCATCATATTTTCACGAATTTCCAGAGCTTTCATATAGGTGCAGAGCTTTTTGTTGATGAGATTGTTTTTAAAGGACAGCTTAACAGTAGTTGGCTTGAAATTGCCCTCATCGTCCTTATCTGCCTCAAATTTCATATCAATCTGGTCATCCAGTTTAAACAGTAATGATAATACATCAGAAACTGTTTCTATATCAAAATCCATGAAAATGTTAATGCTGATGCCTAGCGCATTGGCAATCTTTAAAAGCTGGTCAGATTTTGGATTACGAATTCCATATTCATATTTCTTTATTGTTGCGGAATTTATGCCGGACAACTGACCAAGCGTTTCCTGTGATATTCCACGCATATTGCGAAAGTATTTAATCTTTTCTCCAGTAGTCATAGGTTGGGAGATTATGAGATTACAGCAGATGAAGTACTTGGCGGTATTGCACCAAAGGCAAATAAGCTGGAACAGGCAAAGCAAATGCTTCGTGAATTGGCAGAAACAACTAATATGGTGCAGAGTAATGAAGTTTTTGAAATGGCTGATGAACAGGGCATTTCAAAGAGAACAATGGAAAATGCAAAGAAAGAATTGGGCATCCGGGCAAAGAAAATCAATAACTTGCGGTATTGGGAACTGGATACAGTAAAACAGAGATAGGGTAAGAACGCAACATTGCAGGCTATATAGAAATTGCGGAGATAAACTTTGCAAGGTTGCAAAGCATATAGACTTTGCAGTGTTGCGGTCTTGAATGAATTAGGAAAGGAATGGTGGATTGATATGAAAAATGTACAGATTTAAGAAGAACTTTTCGTTGCGATAATGAGATATTTTATGTTGGAACAGGAGGAACTATTGCCTCAGATAAAACAGGGGCTGGAGAAGAAACTGGATGCAATGGTAATGAGAGAATTATATACAAAATATAAGACTGCACCAACGGAAGAAGAAAAGGAAATGGCTCAAAAGGAATATTTGGATAGACGAGGTGTGCCAGAGAGTTTTCGGTGGTAGTTTTTCTTAAACATATATAACGGCTGCGTGTCACGCTTCCGTTAGAATCGATAAGGAAAATGTGGTGTGTTTGACATAGTGGAGGCTTGTGTACACTGACTGCCGCAGGCAGAAAAGCTCTAGGCAGGGCGCAAAACCTGATTAAGAATAGCTTGCTATTCTTTTCAAGTCTGCATTTTTGATGGCGACAGCTCCTGAAAGGAGATGTTGATGTCAAAAGTGCTTTTGAGTTACTTTCGACGAAAGTAACAAAGCCAGAGCGAGGAAACCTCGCTCTATGTCGATATCCGGCGCTAATATGACAGATAAAAGAAAGGGGAAGATTGCCTATGGAGAGAACGATAAGTGCAATGATCGGAAAAGGTTCTGTGAACCATAATACCAGAGCATTTACAGCTAAGAATGTAGATAAAAACAGAAGTGCTGATAATGTGGAATTTTGCCAGGAAGATATTAAGCAGGTTTATCATAAATTATTTGATGAAGCACTGGAACGATATAATGCAAAACAGAAACGAAAAGATCGCATGATTGATAATTACTATGAAAAAATCAGGAGGGGTAAGCAGGAAAAGTTATTTCATGAAGTGATATTTCAGATTGGAAATAAAGATGATATGAATGCCAAAAGTGAAGATGGATTGTTGGCAAAAAGGATTTTAACGGAATTTATGGACGAGTTCCAAGCCAGAAATCCGAACTTATATGTATTCTCGGCACATTTGCATATGGATGAAGAAACACCGCATCTGCAGATTGATTTTGTACTATATATTACATGAAGTAAGCGAGGACTTGATACAAGGGTATCATTAAAATCTGCACTAGCGGCAGAAGGCTTCACCGGTGGCACTAGAGGTGCTACCGAATTAAATCAGTGGATTGCATCAGAAAAGCAGGAAATTGCGACAGTCATGGAGAGATATGGTGTGGAATGGCTGCAAAAGGGTACACATGAGAAACATTTGTCGGTGCTTGAATTTGAAAAGAAAGAGCGGGCAAGTGAAGTAGCTGAATTGGATAGCCAGAAGCGGGAAATATCTTCGGTGGTTGCACAGCTTGGAGAAGAGGTTTCTGTAAAGAAACAGGAATTAAAGAATGCTACAACTGAAAAAGAACTGGCAGAAGAAGCTACACAGAAAGCAAACGAGGAGAGAATTACAGCACAACAGGAGAAGGAAGTATTGCTTGCAGGTAATAAGGATTTGAGAATGGAAAATTCAAGGCTTGAAAGCCACAAGAACAGACTTCGCATGGAAAATCATGATTTGAAGCAAAAGCAGTTACAGTTGCAGACAGATAATGAAGAACTGGAACAACGACATGAAGATTTACAATATACGAATAGTAAATTGAAGTATGTGAATGTTCAGTTATCTGCTGACAATCACACTCTGGAGCAAAGGAATGATTCATTGAAATCTGATAATCAGGCACTAAGACAGAAATACAATGATTTGCAACAGAATAATGTTCAACTTGAAAAGCAACAGAATGAGCTTAAGAGCCATATAGAGCAGATAGTGCAGTCGGAGCAGTTATTACAGCGTGATGTAAGAAAGTATGATGAAGCACCGGAGTGGCAATTGCCGGAACCGGGAGCATTTGCAAGTGCTAAGTCGTTTCGGGATAAAGTGGTTATGCCATTTGTGAATAAGCTGAAGTCGTTGATAAAGAATCTGACAATCCAGTGTGTAAGGCTGAAAGAGGAAGTATTACAGCTAAGGAAGGAAAAGAAGAGATTGTCAGATGATGTGGAGTTTTACGAGGGCAAGATTAAGGATATGAGTGATAGGACAGAGCTGTTGCAGGAAAAGGCTGATGATCTGGAGCGTGTGAAGAGATATGCCGGTGCAGAGCAGATTGATACGATTATTCGTAAGGTAAAGGAACAGGAGCGTACAGAGCAGCAGATAAGGCGGTATGACAAATGGGCGGATGCTAGATGAGAATTTCGTAATCTATATATTGATTTGAATAAAAGCATGATAATAAATTAAAAGATGAAACTAGACAAAAACAAGAAAAAAATAAAAAAATATTGACATATATGCGAATAGAATATATAATTCTTTATATAAAGAATGTAAAGGAGGGTTTATATGGAGATAAAAAAGTTATTTGATGATAATTTTGACTTTGCATTTAAAGCGACAACTTATAATAATATGAAAGTTGCAATACAATCTTTTGAACAGTTTAAAAAAAATAATGAAGACTTTTTCTCTTTTGATAAAAGAGAAACTTTATTTGGATATTTACTAACATATGCTATAGAAAAGCAATTCAATGATTCCGCATTTAATCCCAAAGCTAATTATGCTGTGTCAATGAAACAAGTTAATAACTATAAATATAAGGCATTATGTATAGAAACAAACGATTTTATTGTAAATGTTGGACGTACTAATGGGGAGTTTAAGCTATTACCTGTATCAGCCTATAAGAAGGAACTTGCAAAAGCAAATAATGGATTAAGTATGCAGTTATCATTTGATTTTTTCAGTGATGTTCAGAATGTGGTTGAAGCTAAGAAATATGCTGAAATTACATATGGATATCGTTATGGCGAAATGACACATTTAAATATTGTACTTCCAAGCGGTGATTATAAGACAATTGAATATTCAACAAATCTCCTAGAGAATATAAGTATTTATGAAAATTATATTCCACAAGATTTAGTGGAAGAATCAATTGTATCTTTAAAGAAATCTATATCAAAAGAAATTGAAAAAATTATATAATAAGGTGATGAAATGATGAACGATGAAAGAAAGGTAATCCCATACAGAATTAAGCAGGCAAGAGTATCAAGAGGATTATCAATGGTGGAGTTATCAGAGCTGGTTTCGGTTAGTAAACAAGCTATATCACAATATGAAATGGGGAAAAATGCGCCTAGTAAAGCTATTCTTAATTCAATCGCAATGGTATTAAGGTATCCGATAAGTTTTTTTTATAAACCAGTTCCGGTTAACGAGAATGCTAGTAGTGCAGTGTTTTTCAGAAGTAGAAAAACTGCAAGGGTTAAGGCATTGAGTGCTGCCAGAGAAAAAATCGAGATATTTAGAGAGATTAATGATTATTTAGAGCAATATGTTGATTTTCCAATACTGAATTTGCCTAAGATAACTTATGAAGATGAAGGCATTAATCCAATAGACAATGAACAAATAGAGCAGTATGCTTTAATTTTACGTGAATATTGGGGATTAGGAAAAGGACCTATTGATAATCTAATAAGCATAGTACAAAAAAATGGAATAATGGTTTCAAAAATGCAATTGCGTTTAAACAAACTAGACGCATTTTCTGTTTGGTTTGATAATAAACCATTTATTTTTCTTAGCAGTGATAAAGATACGAATGTTAGAATCAGATTTGATATTGCACATGAGTTAGGTCACCTCTTAATGCATGCGGACTATTATTCAGAGGAGGATTTGAAAAACTCAGCAATTCATGAGAAATTGGAGAATGAAGCTGATAGATTTGCGGGAGCTTTTCTTTTGCCGAAGGAATCTTTCTCTAAAGATGTTTTTTCGACATCTATTGATCATTTTATTCAAATGAAGGCAAAATGGATGGTATCAATAGGATGCATGATTTATAGGTGTGATACATTGGGTATACTATCTTCTAATCAAATAAAATATTTAAAAGATCAAATGACAACACGTGTATATTGGAGAAGGGAACCTTTAGATAGAGAGATGCCTGTAGAAAAACCTTTCGCACATAAACAGGCAATATTATTACTATTAGAAAATGGAATTATAACGCCTTGGCAATTAGTAGAAGAAACTGGGTGCTCAGCAGAAGAAATAGAGCAATATTGCTATTTGGATAAAGGAACATTAACGACAAAGAGTGATTCAAAGATAATAGCATTAAAGGAAAGTAAATACTTTGCATAATGTGTTATCGTATTCAAACAAAGGGGGAAAATTATGAAATACCAGTTTGGCAGGAATAGAAGTGAGTTTTGGATTACTGTTTATGAAAATGAGGACTGTTATAGCATATCAACGAATGAAAGATATATAGATATTATTAATTATGCTTTTCCTAATTTGGTAGCAAACAGTCCGACAAAATGGAAGAAAAGTGAAAAATATAATAATATGAGTAATTTATGGATTCCAGAAGGGTGCTATACTCAAGAAGTTATGAATGATTTTTTAGAATGGTGTAATGAGGTAACGCAGAATGTATTATGGATACACTTAAATAAAAATATTGAAGATTATTTTTACGATGAACTGGATTATTGTATAGCTTCAGATTTTAATATTGTTTATGGGGAAGGTCGAACAGAAATAGGAGAGGCAGAGTACCAGTTAAAGTATAATATTGATAATCTAAGTGAAAAAGAACAAACTCAATATGCTGACCTTATTATGCATAGAATGTTGGATAACTGTAAGTATATTCCTATTTATAATACATTAGATTGGTGTATATCTCCTATGCCAGCTAGTAATGAGGGAAAGACAAAAATGGCATGGCAAATGGCAGAGGCTATGTCTAGGCAGCTGAATTTTTCTTTTATTGCTCCCACTTTAAATTGTGATAAGCCGCAAATGAAGCAACTTACAGTAGAAGATAAAATTGCGATTTGGAAGGAAATATATGATAATAATAATGTAGTGCTTAATAGTCATGTTAGAGGAAAAAATATTATTGTGGTGGATGATTTGTATCAGTCAGGTGTAACAATTTGGGAATATGCAAAGTATCTAAAAAAAATGGGAGCAAAACAGGTTTGCGGTATAGTATGTGTGAAATCTTTAAGGGATAGTGATAATACATGATTAATAGAGAAGTATTAAGAATAATAATAGCTAAAGGTTCTGGAGATGGAAATCTGAAAAAAATAAGTAAATATATTGCCAATGAGCCATCTTGTATATTAAGTGATGTTTGTAATGATATTGCATTGATGTGTTCATTGGGTATTAATCAAGATATTGCAAAAAATATTTACGATAGTAGAGAAAATGCACTTTTTTTGGAAGAGCAATTGTATCAAAATCATGTAGAGATGTGTTGGATTGGTGATGAGTGCTTTCCAGTAGGATTAAAGAATTTGAATGTAGGAAATATTCCGGCAGTTCTCTTTTATCAAGGCAATTATGCATTGTTACAGAATAAGTGTGTTGGATTTACTGGTTCGAGAAAAGTATCTGATTCAGGAATAAGGATAGCTGATAGTTCGGCAAGACAATTATCAACAGATGGTATTTCTGTAGTAAGCGGATATGCTAAAGGGGTGGATCTTACTGCGCATAAGGCTGCACTTCAGGCAGGTGGAAGTACAATTTTTGTAATTGTTGAAGGTATATTGAAAAATAGGATTAAGGGAGAAGTAAAAGAATTACTTAGTGATGACAATCATTTATTTATATCTCAGTTTTTGCCAAATTTAACTTGGTCAGCATCAAATGCTATGAAAAGAAATAATACAATAGTTGGAGTGTCTGATGCTATGATTTTAATTGAGGCTGGCATGGATGGAGGAACTTTTAATGCAGGAGAGCAAAGCATTAAAAATAAGAAACCATTGTTTGTTGTGGAGTATGGTGTAAGCAAACCAACAGCAGAAGGAAATAAATTCTTTTTACAACATGGAGGAATGCCACTTAGAGGAGATAAGAATGGAAATCCAATATTAAAGAGAGTTTATTCTTCCTTGCAGGATAATAAAATAAAAGAAAACTATGAGCAGCTTAGTTTAAACTTGAGTTAGATTATTAACAAAAAATTTTTATTATTGGCTCCATTTTGGCTCTAAAAATTTTAGACGAGGTACACAAAAATGCAAAATAAGATAAATATGAAGAATAAAACGTACAAATGTGTACCGAGAAACAGCCAGATAAATCTCTCCGCCCAAGAGTTTGAATAGAGAACATATCCTCACAAAGCCTGTATTTATAGGCTTTGTGGGGCTTTTTATTTTAGATTGGGGATGAAATGGGGATGTTTCACTCCGATTTAGTAAAATTTGGCTCTAAATTTTGACTCATAGTGTCAAGAAACCTTTGAAACATGCGGATTTGAGTGTGGGGATATAGTTTCGGAATAGAGCCAATTTTTCAGGTTCGGTTTTATTTTGCGGTAGCCGGTCAACCTTGCTTATAGTATAATTGGTTATAGTTTATATGAAAGGAAGCGGCTACAGTGGTCATTGGGAGATTAAAGAGTGAATACAGAGTATAGGTTTTAAAGAAGCAGAGTGGGATAAACTTTTGGACTAACAGTCCAATGCAATTATAGTTCCTATAGGATATCATATAATCAAAAGAAGAGGATTGGTGTATATCTTATGGGAACAAATTTTTATTTGATGAGTAGAAATAAAAAGCTAATACGAGAGTAAATTATAATATGCTTTGGGGTAGAGCAGAGTCAGTTGAAAGGCTGGCTCTAATTTTTGCACTTTTTTAGCAGACTGGCGAATAACTGTGCAGTTCATATAACTTCTTAAAAAGGATTCCAAACCATGCATTTACGCACTATGAAATAATGATTCTTCTGCGTATCCCCGATTCACTTTACGCACCTGAATTACATATTGCAAACCGGGAAACAATCGCAAGAAGTTGCGATTGTTGTTGATGATATAGTGATTCTATGATATCATATAAAATATGGTACATGAAAACGGATGTCAAAATGAAAGTATTAGTAATGAATTGTAGTCTTGTAAGAAATGGAGTAACAGCAGAAAGAGTTAAGGATAGGTGGTAAAATTGATTCGAAAAGATTAATAGATTTAGAGGGTGAGTATGTGATGGCAAAAAACTATAAATATAAAAAAGCAACCATAGCAGACATAGATGAACTTGTAAAAACAAGAATTATCGTCCTTCGAGCAGCCAACAAACTATCGAATGATGTGGATATGTCATTGGTGGAAAAAGAATCCTATGAGTATTATAAGCGTGCATTAGAAACCGGTGAGCATATTGCATATTTGGTGTACGATAACGGGGCATTTGTCGGTGCAGGTGGTGTCAGTTTATATCAGGTGATGCCGACATATCATAATCCGACTGGTAAAAAAGCGTATATTATGAATATGTATACGGCACCTGAATATAGAAGACAGGGAATTGCAATTAACACATTGGATTTACTGGTGAAGGATGCGAAGGAACAGGGTGTGTTACAGATTGCATTAGAGGCAACGGATATGGGACGACCTTTGTATGAGAGATACGGATTTGTAAAAATGGAAGATGAAATGGAGTTGATATAGTATGACAAAAGTGTATTTTGTGCGTCACGCACAACCGGAGCATGATTGGGAAGAAGACAGAACAAGACCTTTGACAGAAGAAGGCAAGAAAGATTCTGCAATTGTTCTGGAATTTTTGAAGGACAAGAAAATAGATGCGTTTTATTGTAGTCCATATAAACGTAGTATGGATACTATTGCAGAGACAGCAGATTTTTTTACAAAAGAGATTATAACAGATGAGAGATTGAGGGAGCGTGAAAAGGGACTTGATGGAAACAACCACGGAATGTTCCGAAAACGATGGGCTGATCATAATTATCATGAAGAAGGTGGAGAGTCCATTGCTATGGTTCAAAATCGTAACATAGAGGCGCTAAACGAGATTTTATCAGATAATACGGATAAAGATATTGTTTTAGGAACCCATGGTACTGCCCTTAGTACTATATTGAATTTTTATGATAACAGTTTTGGATGTGAAGATTTTCTAAGAATTATCGACTGGATGCCATATATTATTGAACTGGATTTTGAAGGTGATAAGTTGGTTGGTAAGCATGAACATTGCTATGAGGAGAAGGAATTCAAGGGCAATCAGCGTGCGGATAAAAAGTAGTGAGGAATAGATGAATACACGATATTATATGGTCATTATCAAGGGTGAAATAAAGACATCCGAAATAATGTCATGTGGTTACAATAGAAATACCCAAAAATGGGATGTAAAATTCAATAATGGAAAAACATACTCGTATGCGTATTTGAATGTGGAAAAGTTGACTGATCCGGAGGTTTTGAATCCTAATATGTATCGGATTAGTAGAGAAGGACGAGAGTTCTTTGATGTTAATGCAATATATGTATTTAGAAGCGGAAGTGAGTCTTATTGGCACATTTGTTTTGGCGATGGTAGTGAAAGAGATTATCGTCGGAACGACTTGCATATTATAGAGTCATGTCTTACTCAGAGTCAGTCATCAAATGTATTTGAATATATAAAGCAAATTGCAGGTTTGAGTAATCTTAAGAATGAAGAGACTGGTGAAAAATTATTGTCTAATAGGTTTGATAAGATTTCTTTTGTGGGTAGTGATGTAGCTTTAGCAAAGTATTTGAATCCATCATCATTGCAAGGAAAAAGAACAGGACGCGAATACATTCCGATTTTTCCATTTGGATGCAATAACAGTCAGTATAAGGCTGTAAAAAATGCCATGGAGAATCAGATTAGTGTTATACAGGGACCTCCAGGAACAGGGAAGACACAAACAATATTGAATATTATTGCCAATATATTAATGCAAGGGAAAACGGTACAGATAGTATCCAATAATAATTCGGCAACAGAAAATGTATATGAAAAATTATCTTCTTCAAAATACAATTTAGGTTTTATTGCTGCGACATTAGGAAGTTCTAAAAATAAGAAATTATTTGTTGAGCATCAGGATGCCGCTTATCCAGATTTTTCGTCATGGAAAACGCAAGAAGATCCAGGTGTTTTGCAAAAGGGAATAGCTGACCAATCCAGTCAGTTAAAAAGCGTTTTTGATAAGCAGGAAAAACTGGCGTGTTTAAGGCAGGAACTTTCACAGTTGGTTACTGAACAGGAATATTTCAATCAATATGTTAAAGAATCAGATGTTCATACAGATAGTATTAAGTTCAAGAAAAAGCTATCTTCAAAGCAATGGATGGTATTGTGGCAGGATTGCCAGTTGATTTCAGAAGAAAAAAAGGCAATAGGATTTTGGTTTAAGATAAAAGCCTTATTTAAATATGGAGTAACCAATTGGGGCATTTATAAGCAGGATATTTCAAAGATAATTACAACCTTTCAGGCAATGTATTATCGTGCAAAGCAAGCGGAGTTGTCTGCAGAAATTGCAGATATTGAAAGGTATTTAAATAGTGTTAATAAAAATTTGCTTGAGGATTTATGCAATCAGTCAATGGTTGTCCTAAAAGACAAACTGGCAAGAAAGTATGAAGGTAACAGCAAGAGAAAAATGTTTAGTGAAGATAATCTGTGGAAGGAGCCATACGGTGTACTGGTTGAGTATCCGGTTATATTAAGTACAACATTTTCGTCAAGAAACAGTCTGAATTCAGATGTGGTGTATGATTACCTTATCATGGATGAGGCATCACAGGTAGATATTGCAACTGGTGCATTGGCATTGTCCTGTGCAAGGAATGTTGTTATTGTGGGTGATACCAAGCAGCTTCCTAATGTTGTTAAAGATGATACAAAGGTTAAAGCAAAAGTTATATTTGACAGCTTTCATATTAGTGAGGGATATCAGTATACAAATAGCTTTCTGCAATCCATTTTGGATGTTATGCCAAACGTAACACAAACATTGTTGCGGGAACATTATAGGTGTCACCCTAAAATAATAAATTTCTGTAACCAGAAATTCTATCGTGGTGAATTGATTATTATGACAACGGATAAGGGTGAAGAGGATGTTTTATCGGTAGTAAAAACGGTAGCGGGGAATCATGAGCGTAATCATTATAGCCAGCGCCAGATAGATGTTATTAAAAATGAGATTATACCCAAATATGTTTCAAATCCGGAAGAAACGGGAATTATTGCACCATACAAAAATCAGGTAGAAGCATTAAGCAAGGAGATAACAGATATTGATGCTTCCACAGTGCATAAGTTTCAGGGAAAGGAGAAAGAGAATATTATTATATCTACCGTGGATGATGAAATATCTGATTTTGCTGATGATCCATATTTAATTAATGTTGCTGTATCAAGAGCCAAAAAGAAATTGATGTTGGTTGTAACTGGAAATGAGCAATCAAAAGAGCACAATATAACAGATTTGATTGATTATATTCAGTATAATAATTTTGAGGTTACTGAAAGCAAGATTTATTCGATTTTTGATTACCTTTACAAGCAATATACTGAGGAAAGAAGGGTATACTTGCAGAAACACAAAAAAGTATCAGAATATGATTCGGAAAATCTGATGTATTCATTGATAGAGGACATTATCTCCGCTAGCAGGTATTCAAGCTTGGATGTTGTTTGCCATTTTCCATTGAATATGTTGATTAAGAATCCAGAACTATTAAATGAGCAGGAATGTCAGTATGCAATGAATCCAGCAACTCATTTAGATTTTCTGATTTATAACAGAATTGGTAAAAAGCCTGTGTTGGCGATTGAGGTTGACGGATATGAATACCATAAAGAGGATACCGTTCAGGCTTCAAGAGATTTGCTGAAAAATCATATAATGGAGCTGTATGAAGTTCCATTACTGAGATTTATGACTAATGGTAGTGGCGAGAAAGAAAAGATTATCGAGATGTTGGATAAGTTGGTTGGATAACCGAAATAGGAAATAAAATGGGAGATGCTATTATGGCTGTATCATATAACAAACTATGGAAACTATTAGTAGATAAAAAAATGAGTAAATCAGATTTGCGTAAAAAGGCAGAAATCGCTCCTAACACAATGACAAAGCTTCGCCGTGATGAAGAGGTGAGCCTTACAATTCTTAGCAAAATCTGCAAAACCTTACATGCAGACTTTGGGGATATTGTGGAGTATGTGCCGGATGCAGAAATTTGGGACTTGTATAACGAGAATAGAGAACTTCTGGGAAAAGATCATGTCAGAGGAGAACAGTTACCGATAGACGGATACCATCTGGTGGTGCATGTGTGGATTCGTAATTCTAAGGGACAGTACCTTATCTCGCAACGTTCCGCAAACAGGCCGACATACCCTTTGATGTGGGAATGTGTAGGTGGTTCGGTTGTAAAAGGTGAGGATAGTTTATTAGGAGCAATTCGGGAGACAAAGGAAGAAGTTGGCGTTGATTTGATGCCGGAAAATGGACAAGTACTTTTTACAAAGACACGAAAAATCATTGATGGAAAAATTTTTAATGATATTATGGATGTTTGGCTATTTGAATATGACGGAGAAGTTGATTTAGGCAATGCCACAACAGATGAGGTGGCACAGGTTGCTTGGATGAATCGGGAACAGATAAAAGAATTGTTTGATGCAAATATGTTTGTGGATACATTGGAATACTTCTTTACGGAAGTGGATAAGCAGTAAATAAAATAGGTGGTGTTTTAGCGACTAATTCAGAAAAACTATTAAGTTCTTTTTCGGAAGATTTCTTTTATAAAGAGCTTGTATATGCTGATTTGAAATTCGTTCCAGAAGGTGGGACAGAGATAGAATTAGCGGATTTAATTATAAATCTTGAAGATGTTATACTGGCAATTCAATTAAAGGAACGGAATGAAAGGGTTCTTTCTAAGCAAGCCTCAGAAACAAGAAACTTTGGTACATCAATATTTATATGAACAATATTAAAAATAGACATGTATGTTTTATATTATTTTCTGCAATCAAGTGAAATATTTTGGAATAGATGATACTTTCATTGCAACATATTATAATAAATAATATAATAGATACAATAAATATTAATTGAATGGATGTCATCAATATGGATAAAATAAATGAATTACGATTAGGATTAGAAACTGCATACATAGATGGTTCTGTTGCTTCTGACAGTTTTTATTGTCCTCAGTTTGTATCGAATAATTATAAATCTGGTAAGAAAGTTTTATCTTCGATTGAAGATGAGCTGTTAAGATGTGATAAGTTTCAGATCAGTGTTGCATTTATTACTATGAGCGGAATCACACCATTACTTCAGACATTTAAAGATTTGGAAAAGAAAAATATTCCAGGTGAAATTCTCACAACTAATTATTTGAATTTTAGTGAGCCTAAAGCATTGGAAAAGCTTAATGGATTATCAAATATTACATTAAAAATGTATGATGTACAAGAAGCAGATGAAGGATTTCATACAAAAGGATATATTTTTAAAACAGATGAAGTATATCGTATTATCATTGGAAGTTCGAATATAACAAGTGCAGCACTTACCAGTAATCATGAGTGGAATACTAAGCTTGTATCAACGCAGCAAGGGAAGATAGCGAAGGAAATAGTTGATGAATTTAATAGATTATGGAATTCTAGTTATGCCTTAGATTTTAATGAGTTTTACGACAATTATAAAGAACAATATGAAATTATTAAACATCAGAGAGATATTGCGAGGATTGATAATATTGTATCGCTTGAAAAATATAAGCTAAAGCCAAACAGTATGCAGATTGGATTTATTACAAATCTGAAGAAGATTTTAGAAGAAGGCGAGGACAGGGCACTTCTTATATCGGCGACAGGGGAACGTGGTATATTTGTGACAGGTGGAAGAAACCCAGGATTTACAAGGGTTTCGGAAGCCTGGTCCTAGACGTTTCCGTGTGAAAATTGTCCGGATTAGCTCTGGACGGGAAAACTTAACAGGTATTTTTGCTGATAGGACTAAATTGACACAGAGAATCGAAGATTTAATCGGTTCCATATTGAAGTCAATATGGTCTTATTTTTTATACCCTTTTTTCGGGTAGCTCCCGATGGGTGGAAAGGAGAGTTGAATTTATGATTTTAGAATTTGTTGGCAGAGTTTTACTGAATGTTTTAAAGGCTATGGTATGGATGGCGTTGTTAATGCTTCGGTGTGTACTGGGATTGGCGAAGCTGACATTATTAGTGTTTGGGCTGGTTGCAAGAGTATTTCTTGTGTTTGCTAAGGCAGTAGTCGATTAGGATGGAATGGTGATTTTTGTGTGTTCCAGCGTTACAGATAATTTAACTGTCAGGTGTGGACAGCATTTATACATAGCTTCGCAAGAGGCAATGAGAAAGGAGGATTTTCTGCATGGCAGAACATTTGAGGGCAGTAACTCTCCGCGGGCTGGCGTTAAGGCAAATAACGATATTTTTAAGGCGCAAGGCGCAGAAAGGACTTTTTATGGAAGAAAAAGCAAAGGTGACTGCAGCACCTACAATTGCAGAACAGTGTGGTATTAAGTACAAAGAGGTGGATGGATTGTTTTATCCGATTTTGGGAGAGTCGGATCCGAGAAGTTATGCAAGTCTTGGAAAGTATGGACACCGTTATCTCAGGGTTTTGATGGAAAATGACCGTTATCTGTATAACAAGTATTTTATGCAAGGGGTACTTTTTGATAAAGCAGCGGAATATGAGAATTATGCATGGCAACTGTATGACACTGTTTTACAGGGAATAAGCAAGGTAAGAGGAATTGCTTTGGATACTTTGGAAGAAAAAGGATTTCAGGTAACATTTCATGAAAACATGCAGGCGGCAATGACAGCAGATGAGATTGTAACAGAGGATTTGTTTGCAACAATTGATTACAACAAGCGTGTACGTCTGGAACATGCAAAGGAAAATATCGCATTTGAACATGCGGAGACACAGAGAATGGAGGCATGAGTTTATGGAAGAGAAAAGAATTTATTATGTGGGAATTGACCACGGGAATCATTTAATGAAAACATCAAACCATGTGTTTGAGAATGGTGTGGAAAGGCAGGCTGTAAAGCCTACCTTCCAGGCTAATACACTGGTTTATGATGGAGCATTTTATAAGATTGGAGAAAAGCGTAACAGTGTGAAGGACAGTAAGCTTGCAGATGATGATTATTATCTGTTGACACTTGCGGCACTGGCAAAGGAATGTCAGTCAGGGAATATTCCAAATGGTGCCAGAGTGGTGCTTGGAGTCGGACTTCCTTTAAAACAGTTTGCAACGGTAAGAAAGCAGTTCGTGAAATATTTGAAACGTGGAAATCAGCCAGTGCATTTTAAATTTGAGGATGTGGCATATGATTTTACCATTGAAAATGTACTGGCATTTCCGCAGTGTTATGCAGCAGTGGCAGACAGGCTTGGCAGTATGAAGGGGGAATATCTGATTGTGGATGTGGGTTCCTGGACGATTGATATCATGCATGTGAAGGATGGTGTTCCAGTGGAAAGTAAATGTGAGACCTTCACGGAGTCCATGATTTCTGTTATTCAGGAAATCAAGAGCAGAAGCAGTGAGGTTTTTGGAAAAGAGATTTCGGAGAATGTGATTACAGATTATATCAGCAATCTTGGCGGCAATTATCCGGAAAAGTATGCAAGGATTATGGACGAGTCGCTTGAAAAGTTTGTTGCAAGAGTGGAAGGAGTTCTGAAAGAGAACGGGCACGATACGGAATTTACCAACATTATTTATGTGGGTGGCGGAGCAAAGGCAATGGAGAGATTTGGAAAACATGGGGATAACATTTCATATGTGACGGATGTCAGAGCCAATGCAAAGGGCTATGAGTTTCTTGCAAAACAGATGGCATAAAGGCAGGTGGTACACATGGTAATGGGATTTAGAGAGAGGCGGCTTGGCTGCCGTCTCTATGTGGACCGCCAGTCGGATGCAAATATTCTGAAAAAGCTGGATAGGATGCTTGTGGATGGTAGCTTTCTTAACCAGACGGAGCTTATCAAGAGAGGTATTGAACTGGCCTATGAAGAAGCGTACGGAGAGGCGGAAGAGGTTAAGGCGTCCCATAGGCAAGAGATTGATGTAAAGAAGTTTGCGGAAGAAGTAGCCAGGGCATTGAAGCCGGAAATGGAGAAGTTGATGGCAGAGTGTGAGGCGAGAGTTGCCGCAACGGAAACACCAACACCACCAACACCCGCTTTAGCATCAATGCATGATGCACCAAAGGATAATACGGCATCTGTCACTGATGATGAAGTCATTATTCCAAGTCAGACATTCAATTTTCTAAAAGGACTGAATGATGATTAGGAAGCTACGTCAGCGACGTCGAATTGACGACAATGGAATCCTGAATGACGGCTGATTGACGTCATTCATATATAAAATAAATATATCTGACGGCAAACTGACGACAGTTGGAGAACGGTTTGCTGTCGGTATTTTGGCACGAAATTCGTGCCATATATTGGGTGCAGGAGCTCCTGCCAAGACGAAAAAATGGTAATTGCGGTTAGCAATTATATTTTTTTCGGGGAAAGGTCCGACTTTTCCCGAATCTTGCAAAACAAGTGAACGGTAACAGAAGCATTTTTGAGGATTTGCTATAAGCAGTTCCTGAAGAAGAATAAAAAGGAGGTCACAGCCATGAGCATGATAAGTGAGATTTTGATGGGATTAATTTTGAGAATTGGAGGTTATGTGTATGGCAGATGGAAACAGAAGGTACAAGTCTGACAAAAAGCTATATAAGGTTTCTTTTAAGTTGTCAGAGGAAGATAAACGATTGTTGGAAGAAGGTGCAAAAAAGGCTGGAATGAATATCAGTGAATACCTGCGCAATCTGGTGCGTGGCGGCGGAAATGTGGACGCATCTTTTACGACAGACAGAGGGAATTTTATCAGACAGATAACAGGAATTGCTACCAATGTGAATCAGATTGCGAAGGTAGTAAATACCCAGGGATATGGTTACACGAGGGATATCCTTGCTGTTAAGCAGGATTTGGAGGATGTAAAGAGGCTGATGAGGGAGGTGCTTATGGTATGGCAATCACTAAGATACAGTGCCTGAATGAGGCACATACCGGGAACCCGGCGGCACATCTTAAGAATGCTCTTTCGTATATTCAGAATCCAGAGAAAACAGAGGAAAATGTTCTGGTGGGCAGTATAAACTGCCTGCCGGATACAGCCTTTGAGCAGATGATGGATACGAAGGTTACTTTCGGAAAAACAAATAAGCGACAGGGATATCACATTATCATTTCCTTTGCACCGGGAGAAGCGACAGAGGAACAGGCGCTGGATATCGTGGCACGTTTTGCACAGGAATACCTGAAGGATAAATATGAGGCAGTATATGCGGTGCATAATGATAAAAAGCATATGCATGGGCACATTGTTTTCAATAGCGTCAGTTTTGAAACGGGGATGAAGCATGAGTGCAAAAAAGGGGAATGGAAGCACCGTATGCAGCCGATTACAAACAGACTCTGTAAAGAGTACGGACTGTCCATTGTGCCAGCAGAGTATGTGAAGGAGCCTAAGAATTTATCAAGGAAAGAATGGGAGTGTGAACAATGCTTTCGAAAAATGATTCTGGCAGATGCAGAGTTTTGTCAGAGTCAGGCGGGAAGCTTTGACCATTTTATATTCCTGATGAAGAGAATCGGGTATCAGTTTGAGTACGGGAAGTACCTTTCGGTAAAGGTTCCGGGTGGTAAATGGTATCATGAACTGGATAAGCTGGATGAACGTTTTTCGGAAGAAAAATTCCGATTTTATCTGGATATGTCTTTTACCCGTCCGGGATTTGTTGTGGGTAATACTGTGGCAATTCATAAACGTGGAATAACAGATTTTCAGATGAAGTATTACCGCAGAATCTATCAGGCGAGAATGGTGGAACAGCGTCGATTTGATAAGCATTCTGCATATCTTGCGAAGGAACTGGAGCGTATGAATCAGCTGCAGGAACAGTATCTTTTCCTTGTGAATAACAATATCAAAACTGTGGAGGGGCTTGTGACTTATCAGGTTCTGGGAGAGCGTGATGTAGAGAAAATCTCTGAACGGCAGCAGGAATTATATCAGCAGAACAGAGCAAGAAGACGCGTTTGCAAAACAGAGGAGGATATTCGTGATTACCAGATCTGGCATATGGGAGTACAGGAGAAATTGAATGAACTTAAGGCGGAGAAGAAAGCAATTAATAAGAAATTGAAGATTGCTGAAGGGTGTGTACAAGAGTATAAGAAGTTTTCAATGCTGGATTTCTCAACTATTGAGGATGAGATTCGTAATTCAATAGAAGTGCCGGAGTATCCGTATGCGGAGGAGAAAAATATTGCGTTATCTGTTAATGATGCAGTGTCTGATATGGGGATGGATGGTGTATCAGTAATGAATGAATCAGAAAATTATGAAACTTCGTTAGGCGCAGAGGTATGTGAGCAGATTTCAGCAGAAGATACCATGGATGCCACAGTAGGAGATGCCAGCGAAGCGAATATTGTGGAGGAATATGTTGATGATTGGTCAGATGATAAAGGCAACTATGAGACGTACAAAAAGATGACATCTATGGAAAAGGCTCAGATGCATGGATTTAGGGAACTAAAGAGTTACGACACAGTTAGGTCTATTGTACAGATGAAGTTTCTGGACATGGGGCATATTGCAGATGTCGACGAACTTCTTGAAGAGACGGACTTGCTTTATAAGGGCATGTGTGAATTGGTTGTCAAAAACAAAACAGAAGAGGTGCTGGATGAGATTAAACAGCGGGGAATTGCTTTTGATGATTTGTCTGTTATCGAGAAGGCAAGGATGCTACAGTTTCAGCCAGACAATAATTCATACAATATTCAGCTGTACAGTGCTGTTTGCAAGGCGTGTGGAGTGGATACTTCTGATGAGGATAAGATATTTGAAGATTATCAGGCTGTTTATGAAAAGACATTGGAGATGCAACCAGAGTGGAGTGTGGAAAGAAAGGATGGAGGCAGCGAGAGGGCACGATAGGTGTGCCCTCTGTCAATATAGGGCTTATTGATTGGCTTATTAATTGGAAATTTTGATTGGAGACCCTTCCTTGAAAAGTAAAAAACAAAGTTGACGATATAAAACTCTGATTTTATAATAAGGTTATGGAAAAGGTAAAAAATTGTCGATAAAATTTCAAATGTACCAATGGAGGAATGCATATGTCTAATTTTGGTTTGCCTGAATATGATCAACACAGAGAATGGATTCGTAATGCGAGAAATCGTAACATGAAGTGGGAAGAGATTGATTATGCGGGGCGTGGTAATGATGAAGGATTATCAGAATTTCTAACCCAACAGTCCTTATTGAATTTTTGGAAAGAAGTTAGTTGCAGTGAATGGAAAGAACTCGTTCGCTTACAAAAAGAGGCAGAAGAGCAGACACAGGTTATAGATTATCTTAGTGGTCAGGCTATGATTATGGGTGAAGGCGAAGATAATGATGTTACGGTACCAGCAGATCCACAATCCGCATGGCAGTTATATAGAAAAAAATTGATTAAGGGTGGTTTTAAAGAAGAAATCGTTGATGAGATGGAGAGAACTACATTAAAGATTTTGAAGAGACTGAGCAGTGATACAACCGAAATGAAGCCAGTTAAGGGATTGGTTATTGGTAACGTTCAGTCTGGAAAAACTGCTAATATGGCAGCTTTAATGGCTATGGCGGCTGACTGGGGATGGAATATGTTTATAGTTTTATCTGGAACCATCGAAAATCTTAGGCAACAAACACAAAACCGGTTATTAAATGATTTAAATTGTCAGGGCAATCTCAATTGGAATGGTTTAGAGCATTTATCTAAAAAACCAATGCTAGGACAAAGAACACAGGATTTACACTTTGATAAAACGTCAAAACAGAGATATTTTACAGTTTGTCTGAAAAATCCGGGAAGACTCAGGGGACTTATACAATGGCTGCAATCTGATGGTAATAAACAAAAACAGATGAAGATACTGGTTATAGATGATGAGGCTGACCAGGCTGGTATTAACACAGCAAATGTTAATAGTTCAACGATTAAAACAATTAATAGATTGATAAGAGATTTGGTAAATGGAAAAAATGAGAAATCGCAGGAAATCAGTAATAAATATAAGGCGATGAATTATATTGGATATACAGCCACGCCATATGCAAATATATTAAATGAGGCTGGAGAAGATTCGTTATATCCTAGAAATTTTATATCAACATTAAGTGTATCAAAGGAATATTTTGGACCACAACAGATATTTGGATTTGAGGGCGGGGATTATGATTATGATGGTTTAGATATCGTGAGAATTATTGATGAGGATGATCTTCAGGCAATCAAAGAAATTCATGAAGAAGGATCCCCGTATGTTCCGCTCGCGTTACAGGATGCTATATGCTGGTTTCTGTGTGGCGTAGCCTGTATGAGAATATGGGGATACGGAAAGCCGATTAGTATGCTGATACATACAAGTCAGAAAACTGATCATCATCAGAATATTGCAGAAGCGGTCAGAGATTGGATTGTGAGCAAAGATGTAGATGAGATGATTAGAAGATGTGAAAAAGTATGGAATACTGAAACCAGTCAATTTACATTTGAAAAGTTTAGAGAACAATATCCACAATACGATAGGAAGGATGAAGAAATAAACAGATATCCTTCATTTGAGGACATACGTAAGGAAATTACAATTTTGTTGAGTAAAGAACCAACTAATATTCCATTGGATGAGGACGATGAGTTCGCATATCACGAAGGAATTCATATGTGTATTGATAATTGCAAGAATAATGGAATTACCGACGATGGAATGTATGTCAGATTGGCATATCCTACGGCTGATAACATGCCAACACCAGCACCGGCGTTTATTGTTGTGGGTGGAGCAACTTTGTCCAGAGGTTTAACGATTGAAGGACTTATCAGCACATTTTTCCTTCGTTCTGTTAGTCAGGCTGATACACTTATGCAAATGGGGAGATGGTTTGGATACAGAAAAGGGTATGAGTTGTTGCCGAGATTATGGATTACATCTAAGACAAATGATCAATTTAAATTTCTTGCAGCGCTGGATCAGGAGTTACGTGATGAAATACATGAAATGGACACCTTAGGAAAGAGTCCTGCAAATTATGGACCAAGAGTGAAAAATACTCCTAAAGCAAGTTTTATACGTATAACTGCAAAAAATAGGATGCAGAGCGCACAAGCAACAGATATGGATTTCAGTGGCTCTTTTAATCAGACATATTTGTTTGATAATGATGTAGCAGCGCTGAAACATAACATTGTTGAGACTGAAAAGTTTATTGCTTCATTAGGACAACCGGAAGAACGAAAAGAATGCAATCAACATGCGGAAAATACTTTTATTTGGAGAAATGTTGAATTCTCTTTGGTGAAAAAATATCTTGAAGAGTACAAATTTAATTCGAGATTAGGAGTTTTCAATGATATAGCTTCTGTTATTGCTTGGATTGAAAAAATTTCTGCAGAAGGGAAACTTGAAAATTGGAATATTATTTTGGCTGGAAAAGGTAGTGGTTCTGTTTGGAATTCACCAGTAGGTCCGGTAAAAAAAGTAAGCCGTACAAGGAAGAAATTGAAGAATGAATCGGATACGGTAATAAATATTGGTGTTTTAAGGGATCCAAAAGATATTATAGCTGATATAGATTTGGAAGGACAGCCGCAAGAGATTGTGAGCAAGGTTAAGGATTTTAAATCAAAATATGCAAAAGAGATTAGAAGTTTAGCTGGTTTAGATTCAACTCCACAGTTGATTGTTTATGTAATAGATAAAGATTCAAAAGCGGTAAAAGGCTCTGATACGAGAGAAGATCTAAATTCGGTTGAGGATATTGTAGGTATTTGTATGAATATTCCGGGTGGAAAACGCGGAACAGATTATACAGCGACTGTATCTATACATATGCAAAATAATCCATTTGACGACGAAGGTGACTTGGAGGGAACAAATGAAAATTGAAATTGCTGAACCTGGTAGAATGACCCAGTCGGGGAGTTCATTACTAAAATTGATACAAAATAATAATATGCCTATTTTAGATTTGTTGGTTCGAGAATCCATACAGAATAGTCTAGATGCAAAAAATGATACAGACCCATATGTGACTGTAGATTTTTTTACAGGAGAATTTAATAAAATATCTTTAAATAAGGAATTAGAGGGCATAACAGAAACTTTAAATAGAAAATATTGGAAAGACACGTACAAATTCATAGCAGTACGTGATTCAAATACTGTTGGACTGACAGGCAAGCTGCATTATGATGAAGTAACAGATAACCAGTATGGAAATTTATTAAAGTTGATTTATGAAATAAGTAAACCACAGGAAGCAGAAGGTGCAGGTGGTTCATGGGGACTTGGTAAAACTGTATATTTCAGAGTTGGAATAGGACTGGTTGTTTATTATAGCAGAATACTGAATGAAGAAGGAATATATGAGTCGCGATTAGCAGCCTCACTGGTGGAAAATGAAATGAATGCTGACTCACTTATTCCTGCTTTGCCGGGAAAATCAAAGCGAGGTATAGCATGGTGGGGACAGGAAATCGGAAGCAACAAAACAAAACCTATTACAGATGAAAAGTATATTGAAAAAATTTTAAATATATTTGAAATTGAACCATATGAAGGTGATTTAACAGGAACCACAATAATCATTCCTTATATTGATGAACAGATGTTACTTGAAAATAATCAGATAGAATATAAAGATAGTGAAGATAATAGAATACGTCCTTTTTGGAGATGCAGTATTGAAGATTATCTTCGAATCTCTATACAAAGATGGTATGCTCCGAGATTAAACAATGAAAAATATCCATATGGGAAATTTCTACGCGCACGAATCAATAAAAAAGGAATTGGTTTAGACAATATGGAACCTGCATTTCAGATTGTACAAGCACTTTACAATAGGGCTGTGTCAGAAGAGGCTGGGAATGATATTTTGGCACAAGACGGCGTGGAGTGTAAATCAGAAGACATTCTTTTGCGTAAGGTACTGGAAACAACAAAGGCTGGTACGATTGCGTATACGAAAGTTCCACGTAAAATATTGAAAACAGGATATCCAGATAACAAACCAGAGCCGTACATGTATTTTAATTGTGAAATAAAGGATAAAGAAAAGAATAAACCTGTTTTATTTTTTACTCGTAAACCAGGGATGATTGTATCATATGAGGATGTGGGAAACTGGGTTGATGGAATAAGTGCTTCTAGTAAAGATGAATTTATTTTTGCTATTTTTGTGCTAAACTCAGAAAATAAACTTACTAATACAAGAGAGCCATATAGTCTTGAGGAATATGTAAGAAAAAGTGAGATGGCCGATCATACTTCTTGGGGAGACTTTAGTATGGGTAATAATAACCCGAGAATTGTGTCGAAGGTACAAGCGCAGATTAATAGTAAAATTTCTAAGGAATTTTCTGTAGAGGAAGAAGATACAACTAGCAGATTAAACTCTGGTCTTGGAAAAATGTTTGGAGATTTGTTATTACCACCTGGAAATTTTGGTAAAAAGCCAAGTGGCGGAACAAGTGGTGGACAAGGCGGAAGTGGACACACCGAAACACATAAAAATGTTGTTTTTGGTTATGAATCATCAAAAACAAAATATTTTGCGAATGGAATGACGGTTAAGTTAACAATCAAATCGCGAAGAAAGATTTTGGCTACAGGGATTAATTTGGCAATTGATTCTGAGACAGGTGCAATTAAACCTAAAGACTGGGAAGAAAAAATGGGATTATCCATGCCGTTTGAGATAGTTTCTGCAGATACTGTTGTTACAAAAGTAGATAAACTTAAAACAAATTTAAAAATGGCAGTAGATAGCAGTAATGAAAGTTCTGGAATAAGTGACATTTCCTGTGAATTACTTAAAACGAAAAATGGTGCTGGTTATGGTATACATGTAAGGTCAGATGCTGAGCATTTGATAGAAATGGAACTTGATATTACTTTGCAGTTGAATAGAAAAGATATTAAACCATTGTTTAATGTTGAAAAGAATGAAGGTGATAAATAATGGCAGCGAATATTTCACTTTTTCCGGTAATAACGGATGATTTGTTAAGTAAAACTAGATTCCAGGCATCACCATATCAGCTTTATTATGTAAGAGATGATCAGGAATATGTATTACGTACGGAAGAAGTTGATAGCAGTACTATAGTTCATAAAGTGATCGATGATGAGGGAATATGGTCTCCGGATGATTATCAGTTATGTATTAGAAGAAAGTATTCAATTCGTACATATCAGTGTTTGTTTGGACCAAACGGAATAGCATGTAATAATGCAAAACTGGGAATAGCATTAATGTGGACATCCCCTGATTCAAAGCAAAGAGGTGTTATTCCGATTGGAGAGATAGAAAATTTCCAAAGAGATTTGGAATTTGAGTTAAATTATGAATTCTCAGAAGCTCAATTAAGAGGAAGTGTGGAATTTTCGACAATTATTTATTTGAAAGAAGCAGGCACTCCGCTTTGGGGAGAGGAACATCTGGCTAATCAATATGGATGTATTTTAGGAGAGTTAGATAATAAATTTGTAATAAGGCTAGATGGAAATGGTTCAGTATTTCCTATGTATGAAATACATGAACCGGGTCAGCCATTGTGGTATGTAAAATGTGATTGGATAGATCCTACATATGACCTGTTTTCAGACAGTGTTTCTATATACATAAATACTGCACACAAAAATTACAAGTATTTAGATAAAACGAAAAGAACATTTGATGAGCAACTTTTAAAGGAAATAATGGCAAGTGCACTAGGTGTTATTATTACAAAATTAAAAGAGCAGGAAAATTATTGGGATGCAACTACTTCTGGTGAGGATTTGCAAAATGGTAGTGTGTCAGAAGCTATCCACTATTTCATTGATACATTGGAGTGGGATGTTTCTGGACCGGAGGCAATGTCATTGTCTATAAGAAAATTTTTTGATCAAAGGATATAGAAAGTATGATTATTAAAACATTAAATCGTTCGGAGGCTCAGAATGCAATGAAAGAATGGGTTTTGAATTATCCTTCATTGCCGGAAGTCGAGGGAGATTATTTGAAGATACGTAAAGATATACAAGAGTTTAATCAAAAGGTGAGAAGTGAGTGCCCGGATAGTATAGCAAAAAAAGACTACTACATAGATGCTCACATAGGAATTTTGTTGTACGATTATTTGTGGCGTGTGCCGGGATTTAACCTTAGAGCTGCAGCTAATGACGATTTTTGGAGATATCTTTCGATAAAGGTTATACCAGATGTCGTTGCTGAAAGATGGGGATATGATAATGAGAGTCATTATTGGAGCAAACCTGCAAGAATATGGCTTAGATCAATTTGGTGGTACGTACATTTGTCGTGGCAGGGAGATATGCAGACAACTGCCAAAGTATTGGAGGCTCCATGTTTTACAACCGACAGTATATTGAATTTAGAGGAAAGAACAGGACGTAAGGGAACTTTTATAAATGTATATAGATACATTATGTATTACTATAGTCATATACCGCAACAGGTTCTTGATGAATACAATAAGAACACAGAAACGCAGCAGGATGATTTATTCAGAATTGTAATGAAATTGAACACTGCTAAAGTGATGGTTGTGGATCCGGCATTATATTTGGGTGGCGAAAAAGAATATGTACGCTCTTTATTTATGGACGCGGGGGTGCGTGTGTAATGTTACCTAAAATTATTGATCTGTTTTCAGGGTGTGGTGGATTGGCACTCGGATTTGAAAAAGCGGGTTTTGATATTGTGGCAGGAATTGAATTGATGCCAGAAGCATGTAAAACTATTTCTTACAATCTTTCCTGGCGCTATGGAAAAAAAGAAACACATATATGCGGAGATATAACAGAAATAGAAGCAAGTGTGTTTAAAAATAGTTTTGGAGATGAGGGGTGTATTGTTATAGGAGGACCGCCATGCCAGGCGTATTCTATGGCAGGTCGCGGGAAACTTAGATCACTCGGTGAAGATAGAGTAAATATAAAAGATGCAAGAGGATATCTGTATCAGGATTTTTTGAGATTTGTATTCGAATTGGAAGCAAGAGCTGTTGTGATGGAGAATGTTCCGGAATCAACAAATTTTGGCGGTAAAAATATACCAGAAATAGTATGTACTGAGTTAACTAAAAAAGGTTATAAGGCATATTGGACAATACTTAATTCTGCCGACTATGGTGTTCCACAGGTAAGAGAGAGAGTTTTTGTTGTAGCAATCAAGGGGGATGAAGGAAAAGAGATAAAATTACCAAATCCAACACATCGAAATGAGGTTGATGTATTGACCCAGCATCAAAAACGATTTGAGGGATATAAGCAATGTCAATTTTTTGTGGAACCCAATGGAACAACAGATGAATTAAAACCATGGGTTACTGTAGGAGATGCTTTTTCAGATTTACCAGAAGTATTTCCGACAGCAGACTCAAAATACAAATTAGTGTCATTAAATATTGAGTATCCATATAAAACGGAAGCACAGAATGAATATCAAAAATTAATGAGAACCTGGTATGGTAAAGAGGGATTTGGTGTTTCGGCAAATGCATTCAGAAGGAATACCAGAGATTTTCCGATCTTTGAGAGAATGCAACAAGGAGATAATTATATTGCGGCGACAAAGATAGCAGAAGAGTTATTCTATGAAGAGGCAAAACTTTTTGGGTATGAGAAGGATAGTGAGGAATACATTAGTCTCTATAATAAAATGGTTCCGCAATATGATAAAGAAAAATTTGAGAATAAATGGAAAAAACTTGATGAAACAAAACCATCTCATACATTAGTAGCACATTTGGGAAAGGATACATATAGTCATATTCATCCAATTGAACCAAGAGGAATTACCGTAAGGGAGGCTGCAAGGTTACAATCTTTTCCAGATGATTTTTTCTTTGATTGTTCTATGGGCGATGCATTTAAGCAAATTGGAAATGCTGTGCCTCCATTGTTGGCATATGGAGTTGCAAAAACAGTGTTGAATACTTTTGAGGAGGAATAGGCTATGGGAATACTGGAGGAAATTAGAGAGTATTTTGCATCGACGCAAAATGGTGCGAGAGAAATTAAAATGTTACCAAAAGAATACTCAGCAATGGTTATCCGTGATAATGAAGGATATGGTGTTGCTATTGAATTTGATGATATCAGAGATATTTCAGAAAAATTTGCCAATAGCAGATTGTTTTCCAGAACTCTTGCAATTGGCGGTATAGAAAAGAAGTATCTTATACTGAGTTGTATGTTGGATAGTTTACGATATGAATTTGCTACGGTTTGTGCGCAATTTGTAGAGCCGGGGATTGATGGTATAGATAGAAAAAATCTTATGTCTGAACCATTGGAATGGTGGAAAAAGTGGCGTGAGTTAATGGGAAATACCATTTCTAATAAGGAAGCCTACAGTGTAATTGCAGAAATGATGGTTTTAGATGATTTATACACTCAGGATAATACTGTGGAATGGACGGCTGTTAATTCTGGGAGCCACGATATAGAGGGAAACGAGAGCAGCTATGAAGTTAAGTCAACAGTAAAACGTTATGGTGCTACTATTACTATATCTGGACAGCATCAGCTCCAAAGTTTAAAAAGATTACAGCTATATTTCTGTAGATTAGAACAGTCAAGAACAGGAATATCTATAAATGATATGAAGGATAGACTGGTTGCAGATGGATATGATAAAGATAAGATTGAACAGCAGTTATATCAGTTAGGATATGAGCGGGGTGCAAGTATAAGGGAAGAAAAATACAAAGTACTAGAAAAAAGAAAATATGAGGTCGATGATAAATTTCCGAAGATAACAAAAGCCTCATTTAAGGATGATCATATACCGGAGTCAATAACGCAAATTACATATACCATTGATTTGGACGGCTTGGAATATACTGTATGGTGATCCCGGGAGAAAAGAAATGTTTAGAGTAATTGAAACTTTTAGTGGAATTGGCAGTCAGGCAAAAGCATTAACAAGAATTGGAAAACCTTTTGAAATTGTAAATACTGCAGATTGGGATATTAACGCAATACTGGCATATTGTCTGATACATAAAGGTAAAATTGATATTAATAAATATGCAGAAATTTCAGATGAAGATGTTACAAATTTTTTAAAAGGTTTATCGCTGAGTTCCGATGGAAAGAAACCTATGAGTGATGAGGCGTTCAGGCGAATGCCAATGCATTTGAAACGAAGATTGTATGCAGCAATAAAAGAAACAAGAAATATGGTAAGTATTACGGATGTTATGGGAAGTGATATACCCGACAATATTGATTTGTTCACATATTCATTTCCTTGCCAGGATTTATCATTATGTGGATGTTGGCATGGAAATAAAAGTGGAATAGCAAGGGATGCACATAATCGTTCTGGTATGCTTTGGGAAGTTGAACGTATATTGCTTGAAATGAATGAAATGGGAAAAGAATTACCTCGTTTTCTGCTTATGGAAAACGTGACCAATATTCTGTCAAAACCGCATGCTGCAGATTTTGGTGATTGGAAGGCAACTTTAGAAAATCTGGGATATTATAATAAAATATATAGGCTTAATGCTCAAAATTTTGGTGTTCCTCAAAAAAGAGAAAGAGCATATATGATCAGTATATTGTGCAAAAACAATGCAGAAACAATAGAACAGCTAGAAAAGTACTTTGAAGAACATAATTTGGAAAAGGACGAGGCAACACATTTAAAGCAAAGAGATTTAAGGTTAAAAGACATTCTTTGTTTAGATTACGATAATGTTCCCCAATATAAGGAAGAAGCTGATGCAAGTAAACCTAATGATACGCCTTCCAGAAGAAAAATATGGGAAGATAATGAATTGCTGTATGATGGAAAAGAGATTAGGGACATAGTTGTTAATACAGTAACGACAAAGCAAGACCGTAATCCTAATTCAGGATTGATTATTTATAAGAATTGGGAAAGAGGAAAGACAAAATGGAGATACCTGACTCCAAGAGAATGTTTTAAGTTGATGGGATTTGATGAATCGGATTTTGACAGGATAATCAGTGATAATCCTATGGTAACAAAGAACAGACATTTGTATTCAACAGAGAAGCTTATTAAACTGGCAGGCAATAGTATCGTGGTTGATGTTTTGGAGGCTATTTTCCGACAGATAATGGATATTAATGGGAAGATTTTAGGTGAAAGAAAATGACAATAAATCAGAAAAAATCACTAGTGGCATTTTATATTTCAAAGTTTAATGATGATGCATTTCGTGAATTGGGATATGGTGGACCGGTGTCAAAAGCGATGGATGACTTATCAGTACGAATTACCGGTCCGGGTGTTGAACCTAATGCTTATTTAAGACGAAGACGGGATGAATTTGATGTGTTTTTTGATAATGGAAGAGCTGGACAACATAACAGAAAACCAACAGCGACTGTAACAGAACTTTATGAGCAATGGGATGTAATGGAGTTTAAAGAAATAACAGAAATTGTGAAATCAGTTTTGGATGGAACAATGGAAGAAACTCAGGTGATAAATTTAGATGTTGATGGAGAAAAAGTTTCAGAATATGATGTTGAACAGTATTTAAACTTTGATGATAATACAGCAGCATTAAATAAGACGGTAAAATCTGTGATAGAACGTACCTATTCTAAAAAGAAAGTAAATATGTTAAAGCGTCTATATGCGTATAGATGTCAGATATGTGGTCAAAATGTCGGTGAAGAACATGGCGTTAATATTGCGGAAGCTCATCATATTAAGTATTTTTCAAAGAGTGTTGATAATTCATCAGATAATCTTCTTATATTGTGTCCAAATCATCATAGTCTGATTCATGCATTAAATCCAAAATTTGATTATGATGAATTACAGTATATTTATCTAGACGGAAAGACTGATAAAATTATATTGGATTTGCATCTGACTCATGGTAAGGAGGAAGAATAAAAATGACAATATCTGAGCAAATAAAAGTATTATGTGTCAGACAGAAAATAAGTTTGGCAGAGTTGGCAAGGAGATTGGGAACAACACCTCAAAATTTTAATGCAAAACTGAAAAGAGAAAGTTTTACTGTGGCAGAGCTTGAGGATATAGCAGAAGCCGCGGGAGTTACTTTTGAAAGAAGTTTTGTGTTGGATGATGGAGACACAGTATAAGAAGGTGATATATATGGCGGATGTTTTGACTAAAGAACAACGGCATAAAAACATGAAAAATATTCATGGAAAGGATACTAAAATTGAAATTATCCTTAGAAAAGCTTTATGGGCAAAAGGTTATCGGTACCGGAAGAATTATAAAAAGTTACCGGGAAATCCGGATATTGTGTTGACAAAATATAAGATAGCAATTTTCTGTGACGGAGAATTTTTCCATGGAAAGGACTGGGAAGTATTAAAACCCAGGCTGGAGAAGAGCAATAACAGTGAGTTTTGGATAAGCAAGATATCTAGAAACAGAGAGAGGGATGATGAGGTAAACAAAAGATTGTTGTTTGAAGGGTGGACTGTTATCCGATTTTGGGGTGATGATATTAAGAAGCATACGGATGAGTGTGTGAAGGTTGTCGAGGAGGCAATATTTGATTTGAATTTTGATGAAAGTGAAGACTTTAATTAAGAATAAAGTCTGAGTTATAATTTAAATCCGAAAAAATGAGACTAATAGATAGCAGTTCTATTTTAGGAAAGGTGGATATTTGCATGGATTATAAAAGCAAAGTGAAAGAGCTAATTGAATATCCTAGAGAAGCGAATTGGTATGAATTCAAGACCAACTGGTATGAGCCAGCAGGAATTGGTGAATATATTTCTTCGTTGTCAAATGCTGCCGCATTGGAAGGGCGTGAAGCCGGATATTTGGTATGGGGAGTAGACAATGATACTCATGAAATTATTGGAACAACTTTTGATTATACGGTTGATGTAAAGAATGAGCCACTAGAGCATTATTTGGCCAGACAGGTTTTTCCGGATAACAATTTTTCATTTCACGAAATTACAGTAGAAGGAAAAAGAGTTGTCATTTTAGATATACCTGCAGCAACTAAAGTACCGACCAGTTTTGATAATAACAGATATTTACGCATTGGATCCAGTAAAGTAAATCTGAATAAATACCCAGAGCGTGAGTCGAACCTATTTCATGTATTGCGTGTTGGGCTACCTACGATTTGTAATACAGAATCGGAGAATCAAGAATTAACATTTGATAAATTGTTTGTATATTATGCATCAAAGGGAATTACACTAAATAAAAGAACTTTTAAGAAGAATCTTGGCTTTTTGCTGGACAATGGGAAATATAATATGTTGGCGCAGTTAATGTCAGATAATAGCGGCATTCCAATACGTTTTGCAATTTTTAAAGGTAAAGATAAAACATCCACGATGTATTCTGTTCGTGAATTCGGAAATACCTGCTTGCTGATGTCGTTAGATAAAGTTCTTGAGTATGGTGGTGTACTGAATGTTCCACAGGCAGATGAACGAGAAAGAATAGTGGAGAGAAAAGAGATTCCTCTATTTGATGAAGAGGCATTCCGAGAAGCAATGATAAATGCATTTGTGCATAATCAGTGGACAACGGGGAATGCGCCAATGATAACAGCGTTTTCTGACAGAATAGAGATTTTATCCAGAGGAACAATTCCTCCGGGACAGACAATGGAAGGATTTTTCGCGGGTGAATCTGTACCGGTAAATCAAAAATTATCAGATATGTTATTGCAACTGCACATAAGTGAGCGTACAGGTCGTGGAGTCCCAAAGATAACAGAGGTTTATGGAAAAGGAACATATGAGTTCAGGGAAAATTCTATTGTCGTGTCGATTCCGTTTACCAGGGTATCAACAGAGGATGAGGACCCAAGATGGACCCAAGATAGGACCCAAGATAGGACCCAAGATGGAACTCAAGAAGATAGTAAGGGTAGTTCGGAGGATGAGAAAATTAAGCGTATTTTGGAATTTTGTCAAACCCCGAAAGGTATATTAGAAATCACAGAAATGTTAGGATATTCCGGAAGAAAGCCAACGAAGAAATATGTCAAACCATTGGTTGAACAAGGACGTTTGGCGATGACGATTCCGGATAAGCCTCAAAGTAAGAATCAAAAGTATGTAACCGTGAAGTAATTAATGGTGGGCGAATAGAACAATGGACTAGTTTGGAAGGGCATTTTTAAGAATAAGAAGTATTGTGCTTATTTCAACCAAAATCTGGTGCGTTTTCTTTAAAAAACACCAACCATGTCCATAGACAAACACAAAACCTCATCGTATAATGAATACACGATTTGCAAATTTCATACTCTGCCGAAGTGTACAATTACTGACCGAAGCGGTATGATACTTTTGCATAAATCAGAAAAAGGTCACAAACTGACGCTTTTTTCGCAAAAATGAACCATGATAGTCCCTTGTGGACGACACCGGATTGGTTTATACTATATTCAGGCTTGAGACAAGCCAATGAGAAAATGAAAAATGACAACTGAATAGCAGTTACAGATTTGAGTAAAATTACGGATCATATACCCGCAGGATGAAAGTCACAGTTATCATATTAGTAGGCTGATGGATTGAGAGATGAAGGCTGAGAGGCTGGATGGAAGTCCGGGCAATGCGGGAGCAGGTATGTTGCGTAAGGATAATAACCCATGAGGGGCGAGAGGTTCGTCCCGATCCCCGCAATGCAGGTAGGGGAGATAGTGCTTCTCTGGAATGGAGAAGGGCGTCGTGAACACAGCTAGTGGCTCGTCTGTAATTCCCGGAGGTGAGTACACCTCTACGTATACGGGGCGATGAGGGGTCAGAAAGACCGGCGTATACCTTCATAGGACGTTAAGAGAAGTCCAAAACAGAATAAGTGATAACCAGAATCGTTATCCATAGTTTATGCATTTTCAAATGAGCTATGGGTAGCGATTTTTTTAATGGAGGTAACGCAGATGAAGGGAAAAATAGATATTAAAGCAAAGACAATTAAGATGGATACGGGTAAAGGGAATACCATAAAGGTAACCATGTCATATGGTGAACAATCAACTCTGGAAGAGTTGTTGATAGCATATCTGGGACAGGAAATAGCAGGTGGAAGTGGGCTGCCTGATGATTCAGAAGGGCTCGTGTGATGGTTGTGACTGGCAAAAATGCTGAAAATCATATTTTGTCAAAAAAGGTGGAAAAAAGTGGTGGACAAATATTTGTTCGGGATGTAACATAAACATGTGGCAAACAAATGAATTTGAAAAAATAGCCACAATACCTGTAAAACATTGTGAACGTCCAGCCAACGTAATGACCAATGTTAAGTTTTTCTAATTGAATAGTTGACATCAAGACAGCTTGAAAATGTCGGTGCAGATGAGACACCATGAAATAATAACCGCTGTCCATGGTCAACAAAGTAAGCGCAAGCTTACATACATATTTACATACGGAAACATCGTATGGATGCAGAGTATGGCGTCAGAGATTATAAGAATATATGACGTCAAAACAGTTTAAGTTGAAATGAATATCGAACCAGAATGAAGAAAAGATGTAAGTTATTTAGCTTTTCTGTATGGTTTGTGCTTTTCGGCTTTCGTGTGTAAATGTGATATGTAGCGTAGTTGTTACAGCAGATGTAACAAGAGACTTTGTTAACTATGGAGAGCGGTTTTTGTGTCTCATGATTTAGCCATAAGCAGGACATTTTCAGGCTGTTTTTCATTTTTGAAGGGAAGGAGAAGAGTGTATTTTGCAGGAGACAGATACGAAAGAGCTGAATGTGACGGAGTGTTCGCAGCATGATTCAAAACAGCAGGGAAAGGCGAAACGGTATGGAAAATATACTGTTCAGTCCACCTTTGCAGGAAGCTGTAGCATTACGGATGTTATGAATTGCTATATAGAACGGAAAGCGTCACTTAGATATCAATAGAAGCTGTTTTTACAGCAGTTGAAAAACGACAGGAGGAATTGTAATGAGTAAGAAACAGATTGATGTATATAGAACAGGAATTTATCTGAGATTGTCTCAGGGAGATGAAGATGTTGATGGACTGGAGAAGAAGGAAAGTAACAGTATTTCCAACCAGAAGCTTTTGCTAGAGGGATTTATAGATGCCCATGATGATTTGAAACTGGTGGATATTTTTATTGATGATGGCTACAGTGGAAGTAATTTTGACAGACCGGAGTTTCAGAGGATGATGGCATCCATGAAGGAGGGGAATCTTGACTGCATTATTGTAAAAGATTTATCCCGACTTGCCAGGGAGCGTATTGGTGCGGATGAGCTGATACAGAAAACTTTTAAGAAGTATAACATGCGTTTTATTGCAGTGTCGGAAGGGTACGATAGCCCGACTGCCAGTAGCAGCGAGACACATACGATTATTCCGTTCAAGAACCTGCTGAATGAGCAGTACAACGGTGATACGTCCATAAAGGTTCGTACAAGTCAGGATATTTTGAGAAGAAATGGATTGTTTATCGGTGCATTTGCACCATATGGTTATCAAAAGGCAGAGGATAATAAGAATCATCTGGTGCGGGATCCTTATGCAGCCGGTGTGGTGCAGGGAATATTTGCAAAGAAGCTTTCGGGAATGAGTGCATCAGGAATTGCAAAGATTCTTAACAAGAATGGCGTGCTTGCACCATCGGAATATAAGGCAAAATGTGGAGAGAAATACAGTACCAGTTTTAAAGGCGCAGGACAGTCAAAATGGTCTGCTCAGACAGTATCAAGAATTCTTAAAAATGTGGTGTATATCGGAACATTGGCACAGGGAAAAAGAACAACTGTCAGTCACAAGGTTAAGAAAGAAATAGAAGTACCGGAATGTGACTGGGTGGTAGTGGAGAATGCACATGAAGCAATTATCAGCAGGATGGATTTTGATGCAGTACAGATTTTGATGAGGCGGGATACCATAGCCGTTGCTGGAAAAAGCGAATCATATATGTATGCGGGTATTTTATATTGTGGTGATTGTGGCAGCAGTATGGTTCATCGCAAGGAGTCATACAAGGGCAGGGAATATATCAACTATATCTGTTCTAATTATAACCGAAACGGGAAAGATGCCTGCAGTCGTCACTGCATCCGTGAGGAGGACCTGAATCAGATTGTGCTGGGAGAATTGCAGGGATATATCAACAGTATGTGTGACTGTGAAAAGGTATTGGCGCATCTGGATGAGCTGAACGTGAATTATGATGAGGCGGTTGCCCATGATAAAGAGATTGTTGCCCTGAAGCAGGAGCTTACAAAATGCTCTGCATTTAAGGCTTCCCTCTATCAGGATTTGCGAGATGAGATTATCAGCAAAGAGCAGTTTACAAGGTACCGCGAGGAGTTTTCGGCAAAAGAGAGGGCGCTTGAACAGGCAGTCAGGGAGCAGGAGACAATCATCCGCGATATATATGAAAATGGAATTGCTGTGGCAAAGAACCTGGAGCGATTCCGTGAAGGTCTGGTAATTGGAAATCTGGATCGTGTGGCACTGGTTTCATTTATTGACAGGATTCTGATTTATGATGATTTCAGGGTGGAAATTGTGTTCAAGTATCGTCAGGAGATGGAAAAGGTTGCCGGATTGTTTGATGTCGCAAATGAGAAGGACGCGGAGCCTGTGTACACCATGGTAGACGGTTTGCCGGTGATAGAACTTAAGGAGGCGGTGTAAATGGCGAGAACGAAGAACAGATTTAATGCAGTTCAGATACCGGAAGCGGTAACAGCTGGTGTACCTGTAAAGCAGAGAAAATCCTTTCGCGTTGCACTTTATGCCAGATTGTCGGTGGAACTGAAATCAAGACCGTCGGAGTCCATAGCAAACCAGCTGAGTATTTTAAGAGAATTTATCAGGGATAAGGCTGAATTTGCAGAATATCAAGAGTATGTTGACAGTGCAGTGTCGGGAACCAGTTTTGACAGACCGGTATTCGGGCAGATGATGGATGATGTCAGGGAGGGGAAAATCAGTTGCATTATTGTAAAGGATATGTCCCGTTTTGGCAGGGATTATATCGAATCCAGCAACTATATTGAGACGATATTCCCGTTTCTTGGGGTACGTTTTATATCGGTGAGTGATCATTTTGACACAGAGGTAGAATATAACCAGAATAAGGCGTTGGAAATAGCGTTGAAAAATCTGGTGAATGATATGTATGCCAAGGATATTTCAAAGCGTGTTTCAGTCAGTCGCAGGCTTGATATGGAAAGGGGCAAATTTACGGGAAGCAATGCACCATATGGTTATAAAGTGGATAGTGGGGATGCCCTTCGTAAGTATGTGATAGACAGGGATGCGGCGGCAGTTGTCCGTCAGATTTTTGAACTGGCAGCAGATGGAGTGACACTAAGGGAGATTGCGAAAGCACTTCAGGAGTATCGCCTTGCATTACCGGGAGATTATCTGAAAACAGGGAATCTCTATGTGGAGGAAGGGACAGAAGCAAAGTCATGGTATCCTGGTACGATTTCCAACATTCTGAAAAATCAGGCTTATATTGGGAACATGGTACAAGGGAAAAGGCGTATCAGTCTGTATGATAATGAGGCAAGGCATGCTACGGATGAAAACGATTGGATTGTGGTTGAAAATACCCATGAAGCGATTGTGGATAAGGAACTGTTTAACAAGGTAAGAGCTGTTATGGATAAGAAGGTGGAAGAAAGCATTTTTACCTCTGACAGGGGAAAGAATCTGCCAATAAAAGAGGATATCTTTGCAGGAATTTTATTCTGTGGAAATTGTGGCAGAAGAATTCCTTTAGCTTCCAGAATCCTGGAGAAGGATGGAGTGTTGGAGCGCCAGTATTTTTATTCCTGCAGATACAATTATGATTTTGGTGGAAAACAGTGTGGCTGTACCATCATGGAGCAGGAGCTTATAAAGGTGGTGCATAACCTGCTTACAACTCAAATTGCAGTAATGACCGACAGTGCCAGGACGGAGGCTTCCATGCGATGCGTAATGGACAGGGAACTGAAAAATCATGACATGAGGATTCAGAAGTTTCAAAAGCAGATTGACAGGAAGAATTACGAAGAAAGCAAAGAGTATCAGTCTTATGTTACCGGTGAGATTACCAAGGCTGATTTCAAGTGCAGGCAGGAGAAAAACGCTGATGCCATAATGAGACTTCGGGGACAGATATCGGATGAAGAGGCAAGCCGCAGGCGTGTGAAGAGATTTTGTGAGAAGAAGATACAATGGCTGAAAGCAATTTATCGTTTTCAAAGTGAGGTTACCCTGGATAGAAATATGATTAAAATTCTGGTCGACAGCATTTACCTGTATCCGGATAAGAGGCTGGTAATTAATCTGAATTTTAAAGATGAGTATGCCAGGATGACAGACGGAGAGGAGATTTAAAATGGAGCAGATAGCAATATATTTGAGATTATCAAAGGAAGATGAATTTGTAAAAGATGAGAGCAACAGTATTACCAATCAGCGTGCTTTTATCCGTGGATTTATCAATAAAAATAAGGAACTTCGCAAAGTGAGTGTGATGGAGTTTGTGGATGATGGCTATTCGGGTAAAAATATGGATCGCCCAGATATGCAGAGAATGCTGGACCTTGTGAAAAGAAAGCAGATTTCATGCGTTATTGTAAAGGATTTCTCCAGATTTTCCAGAGATCATATCGAGCAGGGAAAATATATTGAACAGATATTTCCTTTTATGGGTGTGCGTTTTATTGCTATAAACGATAATTATGACAGCGCAGATTATGTGGGTGGTATTGGTGAGATTGATGTTGCATTTAAGGGAATCCTGTATGATTTCTTCAGCGAGGAGCAGTCTTCCAAAGTATCATTGACACTTGATACAAAGCGTGGCAATGGTAAGTACATAGCTACCTATGCTCCTTATGGCTATGTGAAAAGTCCGGAGGACAAGCATAAGTTGGTTGTGGATGAGTTTGCCAGTCAGATTGTAAAGCGCATTTTCAAAGAGTTTCTGTCTGGAAAATCTATGTATAAAATTGCAGAAGGACTGAACCGGGATGGAATAGATACGCCGGGCGTGTATATTGCCATGCAAGTAGGAAGTGAAAAGCAACTTGCCAGATATCGTGAGAAAAAGCCTCTCTGGAATAATGTTGCAATAGGAAGAATCCTCGGAAATGAGCAGTATACCGGCACGATGGTTTACAGTCGTTTCAAGAGTGAGAATGTCGGTGATAAACACGCAAAAGCACTCCCAGAGGATGAATGGAAGCGTGTGGAAAATTGTCACGAAGCAATTATAAACAAGGTGGATTTTGAAAAAACCGTTGCCATGCGAAAAGGAAATACATGTGCCAGTGCCAAAAGAAAGCATGAAACACATTGCCTGACTGGAAAAATGATCTGTGGTAACTGTGGACATCGCCTGTCTCATACTTATGCCGGTCGACCGAAGTATTATTGCGCAAATCATTATCTAGATAAATCGGATGGAAAATGCAATATCAGTGTGCTGGATGCCGATATAGAAAGCATTGTGAAGAAAGCACTTCAGATGATGATTGATGTACTGGTAGATTCCAGAAAGGTTGTGGATATGCAGCGGGAAAAACAGGCAGAGCGATTAAAGCAGGCAGAGAAGCATCTTTCAGATATGGAGCATAGTCGTGAACTGATCGAAAAGGACTTGCGTGAAGCTTATGAAAGTTACAAGCTTGGTATGACAGATAAAGAAACATATCTGGAACAGCGTAAGATATATGAGCAGATGCTTGAGCGACTGCAGGAGAATATCGAAAAGCAGAGGGCAGCAGTCACCAAGATGGCAGATGTGGATGTGCCGGAAGTGGCAGGTTTGGAAATGCTGGGAGGACAGCTGAAACTGACCGGACTTAATAGGGAAATGGTTGGTGCTTTTGTGGAGGAGATTGTCGTGTATGCTAAGGATAGGGTGGAGATAAAGTGGAAGTTTAAGGATGAGTTTGGGGAGATGGGAAAGGTCGAAAAAGATAGAACATTCGGTGGAGAATATGGAAATGGGGTGGTATAATTAAAATGTGTTAAATATAGAAAAATTGTATCTGATATTTATATATTAAAGGCACTGGAGGTAATCAATGAATTATTTGTTTGGATTTTTTATTTGGTGGATTATTTTTTTGGTAATATGCTTGAGTACTTATTGTTTTGAATGGCAGACAAAGAATTTCGTGAGTACATTTAGAAAATACGCGCAGATGATCTTGTATATGCTTTTTATGTTGAGTGGATATATAATGGCATTTCTGGCATCGTATATATGGAGTTGGAAACAATGGAAGGGTTCTGCGTTGGCTGGCGCACTTATATTGCTGATTACATGGAAAATTGCATATAAGATTTTTGGCTGGATTTGGAGAGAAAGAAATGTAGATACAGGAGTCATTGAATACAATATAGAATTGTCAGATGGAGAAAGGCAATGGTGTAATTCAATAAGTATCGGTGGCATGATTGTAATAGGTATAATTTTGTTTGCACAAACTGGTGAAGAGGATTATTTTGAAGTAATAAGTATGGCTTTTTCTATTTGGATGGGGTCATATATTTCGATTCAGAAAGTACAGCAAAAGAATACAATTAAAGAGGTGCTGAGGGATTGGAAAACGGTGTTCGAAGTAAGGAGTAAATTAGTGCCTATTACAGGGACAATTTTTATGTTTGTGCTTGTGTGTTTTATAGCACTAAATTATTTTGAACAAGCTAGAATGATATTTGATGAAATGATAATAGGATTTGCAATTGGAAGTATTTCGTTCTTATTGGGTATTGTTATCAAGAATAAATATCAAAAGAATTCTAGATTTGAAGCTAATAAATAGTGTCATGAGTAATGTTATGTGAAGGAAGGATAGAAAATATCGTTTGGAATTTTAGTAGAAATAATTTGAACATATAATGTATGGAGACTTTGATGCAAAAATTGAATGTGTAGAAAACGATTCAGTGAAGAAAACACTAATCCGATACAATACATATTGCACTTAAATATTTCTTTTTATAGAAACAAATCGTTACACATTGAATGAGTAACTGATGAAAATAAGACAAAAGAATTGCTAAGACGGTAGAATAGAGATGGAATAATGCAAGAATAGGGAGTATAAGAAATGTCATCAAAATCAATTAAGGTGGTGTGCGAAGAAAAATGTTTGAATATTATTTATTCGCCTGCAATAAACTTTGATGTAATTGAACAAAATATAAATGACGGAACTTGGATAAAAGGAACTTTTTGGGTAAATAAGACAAACATAGTTGAAATTAATCAGGATGACGAATCAATTTGTTTTACAATTGCAAAAACTAAAGGAAATTACTATTTGCTTGATAGAGAAGTATTTGGAATTAAGCATAATATTTCAATTGAGAAAAAGTTGAATATCTCAGATAAGTGGTTTATTACATATCCAAAAACTTCAGTGATAAAAAAGATAGATGAATTATTGCAAGATGATTTGTGTATAGTGGCTGATGAAAATGGAGAGGAAAATTATTTACCGTCGAGAGCATTTCTTGAGTTGATAGAAGTATTTCCAAATTCATATGAGGTAAAAAAATATGTATCTTCTAGAATATCATATTTGCTTTCGACCTATGTCGAGGGCGTATGGAAAAACAAAGAGTCGTATGAAAGATACTTAGAGAAAAAGGAAGCAAATTTGCCATTATCTTCTTTTCCTAATATTAAGTTAATGGGATATGAAATGTATAAGAAGGCTTATGATGAACTTGAACTAATGCTTGAAGATTCAATGTCATATTCAGAGAAAGAATGGCAAAGGCGAATTTATGAGATAATTTGTGTATTATACCCCAAGTATATTGCTCGCTTTAGGGAAATTGAAGTTGGAACAGATGGCCGTCATATGAAAACACCAGATTTTATTTTGGTAGATTCAGCCGGTTTTGTTGATATTTTAGAAATTAAAAAGCCTGATGGCATTAAAGTTGTTTCAACTACAGAATATAGAAATAATTACGTTGCAAGTAGAGATCTTGAAGGAGCAATAGTTCAAATAGAAAAGTATATATACATTCTTAATCATGAAGGAGAAGCAAGGGTAAAAAAGATACAAGATAAGGTGCGAAATCATTTGCCTTCAAATTTTCGCTTAAAGGTAGTTAATCCGCAAGGGATTTTGTTACTTGGAAGAAGTAATAATTTAACAGATGAGCAATTATTTGATTTTGAAATTATAAAACGTCAGCACAAAAATATTGTAGATATTATGACTTATGATGATTTGCTTAAGAGATTTAGAAATATCTTAAATCAAATAAAATAGTAAAGAATATAAGGTAATGATGCATAAAGATGATATAGTTCTGATATGTGTCAGGGTTATATTGTTATTTGGGAAAATGTGAACGTATTATAAAGATAATAGATGAATTTATTGAGTAGTACATATTGGTGCAACTAGGTGATTGCAAAGCGGGAGTCATAACCCGCTACCGCATTATGAAAGGTAGGTGCATATCTAATAATGGAAACATTTAGAATGGCTGGTGATAATAACCGGTTGTATTTTAAAAACTACGAGAGAAGACCTGATGATGAAGAGTTTGCAGAGGTTATGAAAATTCTTAAAGAAGAAGGTGCAATTATTAGTGATAAATATATAGCACCAGATTGTGATTGGTATCAGAATTGCACTATTGGAGAAGGTGTCTTTGATATTCTTTATTCGATTGATGGAGATGGAACTTTTCTCTATACAGAAAGTGGCAAAACGCTAGAAGTATTAGAACGCTTATTTGCGAACAACCATAATAAGAATACAACTGAATAACAACCCTATCAGAAAAAATATCAAAAACCTTCCCATCACACCCTTGACACGAAGGGGAACAGGTAAGACTTATGCTTCTGCATTTGCAATGAGAGAGCTTGGATTTAAAAAAGTTTTATTTTTAGTTCATAGAGGACAGCTTGCAAGACAGACTAAGAAATCTTATGAGAAGGTGTTTGCAAAATCTGTTTCTATGGGTTTGGTTGGTGCAGGTTATCATGAATATGAAGCGGATTATGTATTTGCTACTGTTCAGACGTTAAATAGGGATGAACATTTGCTTCAATATGATAAAAATGCATTTGACTGTATTATTTTTGATGAAGCACATCATGTAACTGCTGATACATATCAGAAGATTATGAAACATTTTACGCCTAAGTTGTGGCTTGGAATGACAGCAACTCCTGATAAGCGGGATGATAATATTGCAGGTAGAAATGTTTATGAGTTGTTCAATTATAAGATTGCATACGAGATACGTTTACAACAGGCCATGGAAGAAAACTTGTTGTGCCCATTTCATTATTTTGGAATTACTGACTTGTCTGTAGTTGGAGATGTTAAAAAAAATCATGATTTTAGTATGCTTACAAGCGATGAACGTGTAAGGCATATAATCCAACAGGCAAATTATTATGGATATAGTGGAGAAAAAGTTAAAGGTCTTATATTTTGTAGCAGTATCAAAGAAACACAGGAATTATCACATAAATTTAATAATATAGTTAATCCAGACACAGGAAAATATTTTCGTACGATAGCGTTGAATGGTGATGCAACGGAACAGGAAAGGCAGAATGCATTTGAGAGACTTGCAATGGATGAGAATGAGAAAAATATTAATAAGAAGCCATTAGACTATATATTTTCCGTAGAAATATTGAATGAAGGTGTTGACATTGTAGAGGTTAATCAGGTTATTATGCTTAGACCGACACAATCGCCGATAATATTTATACAGCAGTTGGGACGAGGACTTAGAAAGGCCGATGGAAAAGAGTATGTTGTTATTCTTGATTTTATTGGTAATTATAATAATAATTTCATGATTCCAATAGCACTGTCAGGGGATAGAACTTACAATAAAGATAATATACGTAGATACATAATGGAAGGTGGAAGGGTTATTCCAGGTGCATCTACAGTGCATTTTGATGAAATAAGTAAGAAAAGAATATTTGCATCTGTTGATAATGCTAATTTTAGTGATATTAAACTGATAAAAGAAAATTACACAAATCTTAAGAATAAATTAGGAAGAATACCACATTTACGGGATTTTGATGATTATGGAGAAATGGATGTTGCCCGTATTTTTGATAATAATAGTCTGGGTTCGTATTATAAGTTTTTAGTTAAATATGAGAAGGATTATAAGCTTCGTCTTTCACAGGAAGAAGAAAAGATAGTTGAATTTATTTCCAAGAAACTGGCAAATGGTAAGAGAATTCAAGAATTACAATTACTTAAGAGAATGCTTATGTATGCAAAAGGATTGTCCAAATGTGGATTATTTTCAAGCCTTTCACAGGATATGTTGACTTATGGTAAATCAATTAGCAAGGAACAGAAGGAAAATATTATAAATGTTATGACTAATGAATTTCCGGCAGGATCTGGTAAGAAAACATATGCACAGTGTGTTTTTATAGAAAAGGAAGGCAATGATTATAGGCCAACAAAGACATTTCTTGAAATGCTATTAAATAAAGATTTTTATAATGTTATTAAAGAACTTGTTGATTTTGGAATAAGTAGATATGAGAGAGATTATAAACAAAGTTATGATGTAACAGATTTTGTTCTTTATCAAAAATATACATATGAGGATGTATGTCGTCTGCTTAATTGGGAACAGAATGAAGTTCCATTAAATATTGGCGGTTATAAATATGATAAGAAAACAAAGACATTTCCAGTATTTATTAATTATGATAAATCGGATGATATTAGTGATACAACAAAATATGAGGATCATTTTGAATCAGGATTTAGGGATCGACTGATAGCAATATCAAAATCGGGAAGGAGTCTGCAATCTGAGGATGTACAGAATTTTCTTAAGGCTAAGGAGAGAGGAATTAGGGTAGAACTTTTTGTGCGAAAGAATAAGGACGATAAAATTTCTAAGGAATTTTATTATCTTGGGCATATGACGGCTAGTGGAAATACTAAGGAATTTACAATGCCAAATACACAGAAAACAGCAGTTGAGATAGAGTGGATACTTGATGTTCCTGTGCGTGAGGATATATATGAGTATATTGTAAATTCATAAATATTATGTATATGTCAAAAGTATAAAAAGTCGTTTGTGCTTGCAGAAAAAGACTTTTTTACTTGATTTATTGCATTAAATCACGATATTAAAAGAAAGAAGGAAAGTGAGATAATTAGTTTTATAATTGTCACACAAGAATTATATGAAAACAGTTAAAGTAGTTGCAGCAGTAATAAAAGAAGTTAATGATAATGGGGAGCCAATTATATTCGCAACGCAGCGCGGGTATGGAGAATTCAAGGATGGCTGGGAATTTCCGGGAGGAAAAATAGAGGCAGGAGAGACACCACAGGAAGCATTAAAACGAGAGATTATGGAAGAATTAGATACAAAAGTTAAAATTGGAAATTTAATAGATACAATTGAATATGATTATCCCAATTTTCACCTTTTAATGGATTGTTTTTGGTGTGAGATAGTAAGTGGAGAATTGGAGTTGAAGGAACATGAAAATGCAAAATGGCTGACTAAGGAGCATCTTGATGAGGTTGAATGGCTGCCGGCAGATGTTATTTTGATTGATAAAATAAGAATGGATATGTAGGAGAATTTATACGGAAAATTTGATAAGAATGATATTAAAATAAAATTTGTATTTAATATCCAGTAAAAAGGAGTTCCCGATCTTCATAAAATGGGGAGTTACTATAAGAATTTACATCATCAATTTACATACACAACTATTGAAAAATTTTTCCGGGGGGGGGTACAATAGTAGCGGATATTTACAGGAATTTCTGATGATGAATATCTGAACTACTAATTTACAGAAAGAATAAGTGAGAATCTTTCATTTTAACTGGCTGAATATATAGTGTTAATCAGGTGGTTGATATAGTATTAATCAGGCAGTTGAATAAAAGGTATCCGCTTATAGAAGGAGGAAATGTGTATGAAAAGACAATTTATAAAGAAGCTGGCAACAGTGACAGTTTCTGCCGCAATGCTTGCTGCCTTGTTTAGTGGTGGCATAAATGCAGATATCAGGACAGCACAGGCACAGGAAGCAAATGTAGCTGCTGCATCAGAACAGTTTGATACAACGGCACCTGTAGTCGAAAGTATTTCGATTGATAAGCAGGGGCAGAATGTAGGAGATGATGACACATTTAAGATTGCAATCAAGGCTTATGATTCTGATTCGGGTATTCAGGACGTGAGGATGGTTTTGGAATCAGAAGGTAATAATACGACTTATTACTATTCATATGCTGATGGCAGCTTACAGTATAACGAAGCAGCTAAAAGCTATGAGTATGCCGTAAAGGTTTCTGATGCTGAACTTACTGATGGAAAGGTCTTCATCGACACTCTTACAGTAACAGATAAAGCAGGAAATTCAAGTTCGCCAGTGCTTTCAAGCACACCAGATGTATTAAATGTAACAGCTTCATCTGCTTTATACTGGGTAAATATAACCCGTAGTGATAACGAGAAACCAGTGGTTACATCTGTTAAGTTAAAGGAAAATGGACAGACAGTAAAACCGGGAGATACACTTCACGTTACAATAGGTGCAACTGATAATTCTGCTTTACAAGACACTTGTTACGTAGAATTTCAAGTTAATGCAGGAAACACATCACATTCTATGTATCTGCAATGGGATTCTGCTAATGGCTGTTATATAGGTTCATGGGAGCTTCCAGATGATATTGTACCTGGTGAGTGGTATATTAATGGTATAAATGTGAAAGATGTAACTGGTAACCGTGCAGAGAAGAATTCAGCAAGGGATTGCAAGGTAACTGTACAGAATGACAACTATGTAGTAAATGAGAAAAATGTACCAAAGCTTAACAGCTTTTCTATGGATAAGGCAGGTCAGACATTTACAGCAGGAGATCAGGTGAAATTCACAGCAGATATAACTGATGATACAGGTGTAGACTCTGTAAAAATTATATTAAAAAACGTAAATTCTGAATTGTCTTCTAAAGATGATGTAGACTGCTATATGCAGAATGTTGAAGGAACAAGCAAATACGAATATACATATACTATTACAGAAAACGATTATCCATGTGAATGGTATGTTTCAAGTATAGAGGCTCGTGATGTATATAATAATATGTTGTATACATCTACTGAAAGACAAACAAGTGGAAGAGAACTTCCATTAATGTATGATTATTATTTCAATGTAACACAAAACGGTACATTTGTTCAGCCAAATGTAAATGTTATGTTCAGTTATATTAACGCAGATATGGAATGGGAAATCAAAACAATAGAAGTTCCACGAAGAACTAAGCTAAGTAAGGCATTAGAGAAGTTTGATACCGGTGTTAAATTTGATGATGCAAAAATCACAGGCTGGACAATGGTTGGCTATCCAGATTCAGATACTATAGTTAGTAATAATACAACGTTTTTGGCAAATTATAATACCAATATCGTAGAAAAATATGTGTATTCATATTCGCCAGATGTTGGTTCAAAGTGTTTATATAAAGAAACATCATTTGTTAAAAAAGGACAGAAGATTGAACTTCCAACAGTAATTCCTGGAGTTAAGAATGTAAAGTGGATTAAAACTGAAGAATTAGATGAACTTATAAAGAATGGATATATCATTAATACAGATACTGGAAGTTATTATTTCGAGGCAGATGCGGAAATAGACGATTCTGTTCCACCTACTGATGACAACAATGGCAGTACAGGTGATAATAATCAGACAACAACTGATGGAAACAAGGGCAACAATGAAGGAACTAAGTTATCATCTGATAAGATACAGGAAGCTGTAGCAGCAATTACTACTGCCAAGGCTGGAGATACTTATACAGTTGATATGTCAGATGCAACAGTTGCACCAAAGGATGTGTTAGAAGCAGCCAAGGGTAAGGATGTTGATATTGTTCTTGATATGAATGGTTATAAATGGACTATCAACGGAAATAATATTCAGGCTGATAATCTTAAGGATATTAACCTTGCGGTAGATACAGACTCTGATGCAATACCAGATGATGTTATATCGGAGCTTGCTGGCAATAACCCAGTTAAGCAGATTTCACTTGCATATAGTGGAGATTTTGGATTCAAGGCAAGTCTTACATACAATATAGGAAGTGAATATGCTGGCAAATATGGCAATCTCTATTATTATGACAGCACAGGCAGAATGATATTCCAGAATGCAGGTGCAATAGATGCAGATGGTAATATATCTCTTAACTTTAGTCACGCATCTGAATATGCAGTCGTAATAGCAGATTATGCTGTAACAACAGAGAATGCTGATAATACAGCAACAGGTGGCATAGCAACAGGAGACAGCACACCTATAGCATTGTATGCTGTTCTGTGTGTGATGGCAATTGCATTAGCAGGTATTGCTGCTGTAACAAGAAAGAAGAATGTATAAAGTAAAGAGATTATTTATCTTATTGTTATAATCAGACAAATGGCAGATAGTATCTAAAGTCATTGATGAGGATAATAAGATTAGCAATAAGTAGAAACTAAAGATAATTAATCATACCCGGCTTCATATTGTTGTGGAGCCGGGTATATCTGCATATTAAGGAAAAATATAAAAGAATAAAGCAGAGGAATGAAATAGGTGTGGAAACAAACATTTCCACACCCGTAATTCCTGCTATGTATAAAATTAATCAATAACAAAGTTATTAACATTTTTACGAAGTTCAGCAGCAGAGGCTTCTGCGGTTTTAGCTCCATTCATAACGGCTTCTGAGCCTTTTACAATTATAATTGTCTTCTGGGCTATGTTGGTTGTTCCAGTTGCACTGTCATTAGAAGCGGAAGTGATTCCATCTATCGCCTGAGTGATATTGCTTATAGATGCAACAAGCTCTTCTGATGTTGCACTGAAATCAGATACAAGATCGTTAATGTTGGAAGCATCCATATTATAGTCATCAGCCATCTTTTCAAATCCGTTAAGACATTCAACAATATCAGTATCAACGAAATCAAGCAGGCGGTTAGAATCGCTTGTCAGGTTGCCTACAGCTTTGTTTACATTTTCTGTAACAGCCTGAATGTTGGCTACAGCATCTTTAGACTGTTCAGCTAATACACGTATTTCCTCTGCAACAACCGCAAAGCCTTTACCAGCCTCACCAGCTCTTGCAGCTTCAATAGAAGCGTTAAGGGCAAGCAGATTGGTCTGTGCAGTAATATTCAGGATAGAGTCGGCAAGCACACCAATCTGGTCAACTACTTTGGCATCTTCAAGAGCCTGCTCAAGATTTACTCTGATGTCAGCCATCATCTGTTTAACTTTCTGACGGTTTTCTACAGTATCATCCTTAGTCTTTACAGCACGTTTATGGATGTCCTGGGATTCAGTTGCACCATCCTGTGCTCTTATGGCAATTTCCCTTGCAGCTTCTTCAATCTGCTGTGTCATTCCGTTAATCTGTTCAGCAGAGGCGGCAGTTTCCTCTGAACTTGCAGCAAGCTCTTCTGTTGTTGCAGATACGTCTTCAATTTCTGCATTAAGATTGTATACATTAGTGTCGATAGTTTCTACAACCTTATCAATATTGGCAGCCTCGTTTTTTACCTGAGCTAACAGGCTTCGTACAGATTCGCGCATAGTTTCAAGTGCATTGGCTAGCTGTCCGAAATCATCCTTACGCTTAAGCATAGGCTGTTGCATTTTTGTGGCAAAATTACCACCGGCAATTACTTCGAATTGTTCTTTTATTTTTCTTAATGATTTAGTAATATCAATTGCGATGAGAGCAACGAGTATAGCAACAACAATAAGCATACATACGCTGCATAAAATAAGCGAAATAGCTTTGCTTGAAGCATAGCTGGTGAATTCCTCATCCTGCTGTGCAATAGCAGTGTCTATGTAATCAGTATAGTTGCCAGTACCAACAACCCAGTCAAAAGGTTTGAAGTATTCGCTGTAAGAACGCTTTGGTGAAGGTTCTGTTTCTCCCTCCTTAGGAAATACATAATCTGTATAACCACCACCATCCTGGACTGCAACACGTATTATTTCCTTGACCATCTGGTATCCATCAGCATCTTTAGTATTCATACGATTAGTACCCTCAGTTGAACTTCCAAGCAGAACAATATTTTTACCATCGGACTGGTCAACCCAGAAATATCCAGCTTCGCCATAACGCATCTGACGGATTTCATCAGCGGCTATTTTTTTAGCTTCATCAAGAGTATATTTACCAGACTTATATTCATTATTAATTTCCGATAACAGAGAGATGACAACACCAACCTGCTCTTTAATAGAATCATCATAGTTCTGTCTTGATGATGTGTCCATAGTTTCAAGTGCCTTGTTTTTTAACTGGTTCATATTCTTAATAGAAATAAAACTTTCAGAAGTTACAAGGACAATTACTAAAGCCAGAATTATAGTAAGCTTTGTTCGAACCTTAATATTTTTCATTGGAATCACGCTCCTTAAATTAGATTAATTTGTGCAAAATTATATATCTTCACGCATCTTTATCTAATAATTATAATGTTATAAAAGAATTGTGTCAATAAAACCAGCTGTAAATATTAAAAAAATCTTAAATTTTCATATACTTATATATGTATATAATTATAAAGTTTGTAATTTATTAATATATAAAATAAATATATACCATACCAAAATGATATATAATATACATCAGAGTGATTATAAAAAAATCAAATATTCCCTTTATTCACAACTATAACAAGAGCAAAGGTTTTGCTGCTGGCTGTTCAAGAGAGGTTATTTAAAATAGAGCAGATATGCCTGGCTTGAGTGTGGATGACCTTATACAGCAGACAATAGATGCTTTAAAGATATTCAGAACATAATAAATGTTACAGTAAAGATATAGTAGAAATGTAGTCAAATTAAAAATACATTAAAAATACAAAAAAATAATTAAATTTTTTATTGACAAATTAAAATGAAGAGATTATCTTATTACTTAATTCAATAGTCAAATGCGAAGAACAGGAAATGATTTATTTATATCACCGCCTACAGAGAGCCGTTGGTTGATGAGAAACGGTAGCAAGGAATAGATAAGCCCTCACCTGCAAGCAGTTTTGGTGAAAGATATTAATTTAGTAGTCAGAACCGGTACCCATCGTTAACAGGGCATGCCATATATGTGGCAGTAGAGAGGTCGGATTTATCCGGCAAGCAAAGTGGTAACGCGGAAGTAATGTAATTTACCTTCGTCTTTGTACAATATCGTTAAGATATGTGCAGAGGCGAAGGTTTTTTGCATTATGGAATTAGTTATTTTTAATTTCCAGTTTTCTGCGTTCATTGTATTTGGCTAGTGAAATAGGCTGGGAATATTTATCTTGCTCAGCTAATATTATATATAGGAGAGTGATATTATGAACACTTTAGTAATCGTTTTAATCGCGGCTGTTATATTATTTGGTGCCTATATGGTATATGGCCGTTGGTTAGCAAACAAGTGGGGTATAGACCCTAAGGCAGAAACACCTGCCGTAAAGTACAATGATGGAAAAGATTATGTTCCAACCAAAGGATGGACTGTATTTAGTCATCAGTTCTCATCAATCGCTGGTGCAGGTCCTGTAACAGGTGCTATTCAGGCAGCAGCATTTGGATGGTTACCAGTATTACTCTGGATTCTTATCGGTGGTGTATTCTTTGGTGCTGTAACAGACTTCGGAGCTTTATATGCCTCAGTTAAGAACGAAGGTAAGTCAATGGGTATGATCATTGAGAAATATATCGGTAAGTTTGGACGTAAGATTTTCTTACTTTTCTGCTGGTTATTTACACTTATCGTTATTGCAGCATTTGCTGATATGGTTGCAGGTACATTTAATGCATATACAGTAGTTGATGGAGCATCACAGTTAGCACCAGCAGCTTCAACTAATGGTTCTGCTGGTACAGTATCAATTATGTTTATGGTATTCGCAGTAGTATTTGGTCTTATCCAGAAGAAGCTTAATCTTTCAGGCTGGAAAGAAGCAGTAGTTGGTATTGCATTTATTGTTGCTTCATTTGTAATTGGTAACTTCTGTCCAATAATCTTAGGTAAGAATGCATGGAGCTATATCACATTCGTATATATCTTCTTTGCAGCAGTTATGCCAATGTGGCTTATGAAGCAGCCTAGAGATTACATGACAACATTTATGTTTATCGCTATGATAGTTGGAGCAGCACTTGGTCTTGTAGTTGCCCATCCATCTATGAACCTTCCTGTATACACAGGATTTAACAATGCTAAGCTTGGAACAATGTTCCCTATCCTTTTCGTAACAGTTGCATGTGGTGCTGTTTCAGGTTTCCACAGCCTTGTTTCATCTGGTACATCTTCTAAGACAGTAGAGAATGAAAAGGATATGCTTAAGGTTGGTTATGGTGCTATGGTACTTGAAAGCTTACTTGCAGTTCTTGCTCTTTGTGTAGCAGGTGCAGCCGCAGCCGCTGATGGTACAGCTGCAGCAGGTACTCCATTCCAGATATTCAGCCGTGGTGTAGCAGGTTTCTTTGAAATGTTTGGTGTTCCAGTACATTTCGCAACAGTATTTATGACAATGTGTGTATCAGCACTTGCCCTTACATCACTTGATGCAGTTGCACGTATCGGACGTATGAGCTTCCAGGAGCTTTTCAGCGTAGATGATATGGAACATGCAGAAGGCTGGAGAAAATTACTTTGCAATACATATTTCTCAACAATCATAACACTTCTTTGTGGTTTCGTACTTACAAAGATTGGATATGCTAACATCTGGCCATTATTCGGTTCAGCTAACCAGTTATTAAGTGCACTTGTTCTTATAACACTCTGCGTATTCTTAAAGGTTACAGGACGCAGCAACAAGATGCTCTTCCCACCTCTTATCATTATGCTTTGTGTAACATTTACAGCACTTGTACAGAGACTTATCGCTATGGTTAAGGCTATCCAGAACGCAGCATCAGTTACAATCCCAGCAGGTACTACTACATGGGGTAAGGTGTTCATAGCAAATGGACTTCAGCTTATAATAGCAATTCTTCTTATCGTACTTGGTCTTATCATTGTAGTTAACTCAGCTAAGAGCTATGCAAAGAGTGAGAAGAACTCAGAGAAGGCTGCTTAAGCAGGTTGATGTGTTATAATGTAGATGTATTGGAAAGTGATAGATTTTAACTTCTGGTTAATACATTATAATATAGAAGAAATAATTTAATTTAAAGAAAATTACTATAATTATAGAAGTGTTATAAATGAATAATTATGCTGAATAATTATAGCTGAAAATTAATTAAAAATGGCTGGTATCTTATATAAGATGTGATGGTTTACAAAGTCAGGTTACAGATTGGACGATGTAGATAGTTACATTTATAAGATATCAGCTATTTTTAATTCTGTTATTATATTTTGTGCAATCGTTTCTATATGCATTTCTTTTTATCTGTGTCGGTGTGATACCATAATGCTTCTTAAGCAGTGCACTAAGGTAGCTTGCATTAGATATGCCGACTTTGTTTGCAACCGCACTTATAGATATTTCCCCGATTTCTAAAAGAATTTTTGCGTGTTGTAATCGAACCGCTGTTATATATTCAGTATATGATGAACCAGTTACAGCTTTGAAAAGTCTTGAAAAATGTGATGGAGAAAGACAGGCAAAGTCTGCCACATTCTGCAGGCTGGCACCATATTCAAGATTATTTTCAGCATATATCATAGCCTTCTGAATTCTGTCATCGAATCTTTTCAGATATAAAGTATTGTTATCTGAGTCACTTGAAATGTGATGCTCATATACATAGAAGAATAGTTTATAAAACATTCCCTGAAGAAGAAGTTGTGAGTGGTCAGAATTCCGTTCGTATTCGTATAACATTTCATCACACATTTTTTGTATTTCATTCTGTGAAGCTTTGGTAAAATGTAGATAATTGCGACAAAGAATATCTAATTGAGTATGTCCGATTATTTCAATAATAGGTTCAAATACTTCTGTACGAACTTTTATTACATATCTGTCATAAGGAACATCCGATATAGGACAGTTCCTGTGATAAACATCAGGTTTAGCAATCCCAAAATCGCCGGCGTGGCATACACGTATGTTATCAGTTGCAATCCATCTTCGATCACCTGATACCATATAACCGATGGTGTAGTGGTCATGTGCTGCCTGCATTGCTGGCATTGTGTAGCTTGCTTCTTTTATTTTGTGGTCTATATAAATATTTTCTCCGGGTTTAAGTGGAAGAGGCATAGTAATCTCCATTCTTGAGTGGTTTAATCAAGTTATAATTGATATAGCATAATTTTATAAATTATATGTCATAAAAGCAATAATATTTAATGAAAAAAATAAAATTTTGTGCAAGAATAAGTTATAGTTAAATCATAATAAGAGGTTGATAACATATGAATCAGAAGTTTAATCTTAAAGCAAATAATTTTATAAAAAATATGCTCAGGTATTCGTATCTGATAATTATAGCACTGCTTCTTAATGCTGTTGTGAATGAGATAATTGTGAGTGCCAATAAGATAATAAGTGTCAACATAGATTATATGCTGTCAGGCGAAGCTGTTGATATTGGCAGTATTATTGAGAAGTTTATATATCTGACATTATCAGGCTTTGTACTTTCCTTTGCAGGAAGCAGGCTTTCACTTAAATATGCGGTAAGGGTTATTAATTCATACAGAAAACAGATAAGCTGCAAGTTATACCGGATAGATTATTCATATTATGATAATGCAGGTACAGCAACAATAATTAATAAGGTGAATTCTGATATAGCAGAAGCGGAAAACTTTCTGACAGAGCATTTTGCAACAATTATAACAAATATTACGGCAGCACTTATATATGCCAATTATGTGCGAAGGATAAATGTAGTGCTTTTTGTTGCAGTTGTTGTGAGTTATCCACTTGTAATATGGCTGTCAAATATTCTTGTGAAGAAAATGCGTGATGTGTCAAAGGTATATCGTTTAAAGGTTGATGCAATGCTTGGGATTGACCATGAAGCTATAATGGGGTATCAGATAATAAAAGCCTTTGGATTACAGAAGTATTTTGAAAACAGAATGCATAAGGCATCAGAGGAGCTTGTGGAAACAGAGCAGATAAGAACAGGTATAAGCAATACGGCGATAGTTATAAGAAGACTCATACAATGGATTCCTTCTATATTATGTGCATTTTTAAGCATATGGCTTGTAAGAAGTGGACAGCTTACAGTTGGAGAGCTTGTTGGTTTTGTCGTTATTCTGGAAAAGTTTGTTGAGTCGATTATAGGAATTCCGTTTGCCATAGTTGATGCAACAGGCTGTATGGTGTGTATAGGAAGGCTTGAAGGAATACTTTCGGCTAAAGATGAGCATTTTGGGGACAAGACTTACAAGGCAACGAATATAGCTAATAGCGTATCTGACGAGAATGTCTTAGATGAAGATTACGTTATAGAATTTGACAATATAAAGTTTGCATATAAAGAGGGCGAAAATGTTCTTAATGATGTCAGTTTTAAGATTAAAAATGGCGAAAATATAGCAATAGTCGGAAGCTCAGGTGGTGGAAAGACTACTATTTTCAGACTGTTATGCGGCTTATATCATGCCAGTGATGGAACATATAAGCTGTACGGAATGGATATTAATGAATGGAATATTGAAAGCGCAAGAGAAAATATGGCGCTTGTTTCACAGGATACATTTTTATTTCCAGGAACTATTGAGGAAAATATCAGGTATGGAAATATTAATGCAACTCACGATGAAGTTGTTAATGCATGTAAGGATGCAAGAATTCACGACTTCATAGAAGGACTTACTGACGGATATGAAACTGTGATAAGTGAGGGTGGAAGCCAGCTCTCAGGTGGTCAGAGGCAGCGTATTGCTATAGCAAGGGCAATATTAAAAAACACGCCAATTTTGTTGTTAGATGAGCCTACATCTGCTATTGATGAGGGAACAGAGCAGCTTATACAGGATGCTCTTGACAGGTTATGCAAAGGAAAAACAAGTATAACGATTGCACACAGATTATCTACAATAAAAGATGCCGACAGGATAATTGTACTTCAGCATGGAAGGATAGTTGAGGCTGGAACTCATAAACAGTTGCTTGATATGGGAGGGGTATATGCAGAAATGTACGCAGAAGGATAATAATAAGAAGAATTCCGGAATATGGCAGTTATTCTTACGGACTATGAGAACTATGGGAAAAAGACGCTTTATGTATTATGGTTCAATATTAGGGATGAGTATAACATTTGCAATGTTCTCGGTTATGGAAGCATTTCTTATGAAGATAGTTGTTGACATAGCACAGAAAGGCGAGTGGGACAGGCTTATAAGTTCTGTCGTAATAATAGTCATAACAGGTGTGATAGTGTTGTTAGGATATAGATTTGCCTGCATAAGATATAACGTGGAAGCAAAGCGAATATATGGAAAGCTGTACGAACAGGTGTTAAGTCACGAAATGAAGCTGCCTTGTGAATATTATGAAAATCACCATAGCGGGGAAATGTTATCAAAAGTATCATTTGACCTTGGACGAATGGGAGATATATTTGGCTCAAGATTCAGAAGAGTAGTTATGCCATTTATAATGGTGGTTGTATTCTTAGTGCCTATGTTTGCATTCAGCTGGCAGCTTACACTTTGTCTTGTGGCTGTGAATACAGTGCTGATAGGAGTTACGATGGTTCTGACTGGACCGCTTAAAAGCTTAAGTAAGAAAATGTCTGAGTCAAACAGCATAATGACAAAGCATATAACAGATCTTATTCAGGGAATTATACAGGTAAGGATGTTTCCGGCAGGAAGAAAAACAGTTGACAGATATAATGAAGAGGCAGATGTGTATGCTGTAAAGTCTGATAAAAGAAATATGTTTTCATCTTTGCTTGAATGTGCTAATACAGGCTTTGACCTTATATGTAATCTTGTTTTTCTGGCGTTAGGCATATTGTTTGTGCAGAAGGGCTACACAACACTTGGTGCTATTGCAGCTATATATACAATGTATGGACGTTTTTCAAGGCAATTTTTGCAGATGGGAAAGTATATTCCTGAGCTTATTGCATATCTGACATATGCACAGAATATATTCGAGTTTCTTGATGAGGAAACAGAGGATAAAAGTAAAAAATTGAATAAATCGGACATTCTAAATCATAAAGATATAAATGAGGATGTTGTAATTAATGAAATAAACAACTTTTGCGGTCATAATACAATTTTAAATAATGCTGATTATTCAGTTAAGATAAGTGATTTAACATTTTCATATATAAAAGATGAAAATAATACCCCTGTCGTTGTTCTTGATAATTATAATGAAAGAATAAAGTCAGGCGAGTTCGTGGCAGTTACAGGTGCTTCAGGTTCTGGAAAGACAACTCTTTCTAAGCTTCTTATGGGATTTTATAAGCCGGACAGTGGAATGATTGAAGTGTGTGGCAATAATCTTGATGATATAAGTCTGTCGGCTGGCAGAAGCTTTTTTGCACTTGTTCCACAGGATGCAATACTTTTTAATATGAGTATAATGGATAATATAAGAATGGGAAGGCTTGATGCCACAGAAGCTGAGATTATTGAAGCTGCAAAGATGGCTAATGCTCACCAGTTTATAACAGAATTTACAGATGGTTATGACACAGTTGTTGGTGAAAAGGGGATGTCTGTATCAGGTGGTCAAAGACAGCGGATAGCCATAGCAAGGGCAATCCTTAAAAATGCTCCTATAATGCTTATGGATGAGGCAACCTCTGCACTTGATAATGAGTCGGAGCGTGCTGTAAACGAAACATTACAGAACTTAAAGGGTAGAATGACAATTATAATGATTGCACACAGGACATCAACAATACAGATGGCAGACAGGGTTATAAGTTTATAATTGACAATAACAACGAATAGTGTTATATTACTCCACCCTATCATCATTAAAAATATAAAAAGAAGATGATTATTGAGTACAAATCATATGTAATGTAACTCAATAAATATATGGGGATGAAAGGATCAGAGTGGTTTTATGACATTTTATCAGGAATTACAGTTAAGTTCTGCAGGCTCTAAACAGCTTATTAAGAACACAAAAGATGCTAAAGAGAAAAGAAAACATATATTAATATATAATTTCAAGGTTTACCTTGTTATGGTATTCTGTGTAGCAGTTGTTACAATATTCAGTAAGCTTCTAGGAAGTGCTAACAGTGTGGTAGGTGTTACAGTACTTCTTGCAGTGCTTGTGTTAAGACAGGCAGATTTTGGAATAAAGACATCACATGGACTTTTGTCAATTATGGGAATATATGCTATATTGATAGCAGGACCAAGGCTTAGTAATATGGTGCCACCTGTTGTTGCATTTCTTATTAATATAGTATGTATAATGCTTCTTATGATAATGGGCTGCCACAATGTAATTATGTATAATCATTCGACATTTGTGCTTGGTTATCTGTTATTACAGGGGTATGACGTTACAGGACAGGACTATGTGTTAAGGGTTATCGGACTTCTTTGTGGTATGGTAATCTGTATGATTATCTTTTATAAGAACCAGAAGAACAGACCATATCGAAGAACATTCCAGGATTTATTCTATGAATTCAATATTAATTCGGCAAGAAACAGATGGTATATCAAGCTTACATTTATAGTATCAAGTGCAATGTTTGTTATGAACTTGCTTAATATTCCAAGAGCGATGTGGATAGGTATAGCGTGCATGTCAGTGTGCCTGCCATTTTCAAAGGATATAGAAGGACGGGCAGGCAAGAGAGGTGCGTTTAATGTTATTGGATGTCTGATTTTTTCAATATTATACACAGTACTTCCACAGTCAATGTATCCATATATTGGTATGATAGGTGGAATAGGTGTCGGATATTCAGCTGGTTATTCTTGGCAGACAGTATTTAATACATTTGGTGCACTGTCGATAGCGGCGGAACTGTTCGGACTTAAATATGCTGTTTTACTTAGAATAGGTGTAAATGTAGTAGGAGCGGCATATACATTGTTATGTGACAGGTTGATAGATAAGATATATAACTGGTACACACAGCGAAAAGTAGAAACTGCGTGATGTACAGGAATTCGGCGGTATTGTAAGAATATCAGCATTTTTAGATGCAAGTTTCGTAGTAAGCATGTAAGCATCGAAATGGTATGTGAAACTGGTTAAGTTGTTACGATGATAACATATATTTTTATAAAAATATTTTTATAAAAAGTAAGTCTGGTGTAAGTTAATATGTATATTATCATGTGATATTATAAATGAGCAGATAGAAAATGTAGATATGAATATAATACGGAGAATGAGCATATGTATCATATTATTCTTGTTGAAGATGACGAGCAGATAAGAAAAAGCCTTACGGAGCTGCTCACATATAAGGGATATACAGTAACAGCGGTGGAAGGTGTGCAGAAGTTTTATGAGAGTATTAAGAAAACAACATACGATGCATATCTTTTAGATGTTATTCTTCCTGATGGAAGTGGTTATGATATATGTGAGAATATAAGAGATAAGACGGAAGCACCGATAATATTTATAACCTCAAGTGATGATGAAGAGTCAGTAGTAAAAGGACTTGATATAGGCGGAGATGATTATATAACAAAGCCTTTTCACAATGCAGAGCTTCTGTCGCGTATAAGCTCTAACCTAAGACGAAGTGCAAGATTCAAGGAGAATTCATATAGTGTTGGTGATATTAAAGTACTTTTTGATAAGTATAAGATATTAAAAAATGGTGTAGAATTAGGCATAACCCCGACAGAGTTTAATATAATAAAAATACTTATACAGAATAAAGGTTGTGTTGTTAAACGTGAGGTCATATATGACAGAATATGGGACATGCATGGCAATTATGTTGAGTATAATACACTCACAGTTGCTGTAAGCAGAATTAAAGCAAAGCTTGGAACATATGGAGAAAAGCATCAGTCTTATATAGAAACAATAAGAAATGTAGGATACAGGTGGATAGATAAAATATAGAGGTAAAGAGTGTTTATGGGTAATCAGGACGATATCGAACAGAAATTTATGGATTTTAGAAAAAAACAGACATTATTTATTGCAGCTTCATTTATAGTAAATGCAGCTGTAGTAATGCTTTTATGCCTGTATTATAATCTTAAGCAAAGAGCTCTTACAGGGGCTCTTTATTTGTATGATAAAACAGCAGCAGAGAATTATCTTGATGTGCTTTCTAAGATGAAAATCACGCAGGCTGTAGGTAGATATGTTAATGAGGGAAATGCAGCTATTGAAAAAATCGGATATGGAAGTAAAGGGTATAGCTATATATTTCTTTTATCAGGGGAAATATGGATATATATAATTGCATTACTTATATTATCAGTTATATTCATATGTGGTATGGTAAGCATCAGAAGCATGACAGCTCACAGTGTTATAGCCGATGCTTTAGCAGTTAAAGAACGGAATGTAATATTAGAAAACAGGCTTAAACAGGAAAACGAATATAACAAAAAACAGCAGAGAAAAATGCAGGATTTTATAGAAAATATAGCACATCAGATAAAAACTCCGCTTGCAGCGATAATCTTAAATCTTGAATTTATGCAGGAATTGCACATGGATGAGCGTATGGGAAGACTTGTTGATGAAAGTGCGGGAAGTGCCTTCAGAATACGGGACTTTATAAGAACACTTCTTAACATAAGCAGATTTGAAAATAAGAAAGTAATAATAGCGGCTGATGAAGTAATCATAGGTTCAATTATAACAGATAGCATAAATAATTGTATGAATTGTATGATACATGAAAATCAGAATGATATTTTTATAGTACAATATGATGATAAATGCGAAAGTGCGGTTATATATGCAGATGAAATGTGGCTGGTTGAGGCAATAGCTAATGTTATAGGAAACAGTGCAGACTATATTAAAAATATTCCTGATGGTAAAGTGTATATAACTGCAGGCTGTGATGAAAGAAAGGTTGTTATAAGAATAGAAGATAATGGGAAAGGATTAACTGTTAAAGATCAGGATGATATATTTGACAGGTTCTCTACAACAAGAAACAGTGCTTCGGATATGCATGTAGGATTAGGACTTAATCTGTCAAGACTTATAATAGAGGCACATTATGGCATAATAAAAGCAGGTAACAGTGAAGAATATGGAGGAGCAGAATTCACGATAATACTTCCAAGATATAGACTTAAGGACAAGAGATAATAAGATGTAAGAAACAAAAGGGCAAAAACTTGTGAATGTAAGTCTGAGGTAAGTTAACAACAATACAATCCACATATCAGATACGAAAGTAACTAAAGTCAGGAATAAAGTATTAAAGATATCTGAAATAATATACAGACTTTATTAAAGGAGGATATGCTATGGATATATTAAGAGCAGAAGGAATAAGTAAAACTTACCGGACAGGAAGCGTTGAAGTGAAGGCACTTAAACAGTGTAGTATTAACATTCAGAAAGGCGATTTTACAGCTGTGATAGGAAAAAGTGGTTCTGGAAAGTCCACTCTTTTAAGAATATTGGGGACTATAGATAAGCCTGATTCAGGAAAAGTGTACATAGATGATACAGATATAAGCACGCTTAATAATAAATCACTTGCCAGGTTCAGACGCACAAAGATAGGCTTTATATATCAGGATTATAGTCTTGTGCCAGAATATACAGCTTATGAAAATATCATACTTCCCATTATACTTGATGGTAAGAAACCAGATAGAGATGAGGTCAGCCGTATTATGGATATATTATCCATCGGACACTGTTTAAGAAAGCTTCCATCGCAGATGTCCGGAGGTGAGCAGCAGAGAGCTGCCATAGCAAGGGCAATGATAGCACATCCGGCAGTTATACTCGCAGATGAACCTACAGGCAACCTTGATGTGGCTAGTGCACAGACCGTTGTACAGATGTTGGCAGAAGCTTCCAATGAATACAATCAGACCATAATAATGGTTACGCATGATAAGCAGATGGCAGAATATGCAGATAAGCTGCTTACGATAGTTGATGGACATGTGAGCATGGGAGTAGATAATACGATAGCTGAAGGTAATGACAGGGGGTGAGCTTTTTATGAATGGCAGACTCATATTACTTTGTTTAAAAAGTATGCTTAGAAGATGGAAGAGAGTATTAAGAACAATAGTAACAGTTTTTATCGCATTTCTTTTTGTGGCAGGTATGCTTCTTTTTCAGGAAAATATGTATCAATATCAGACAGCAGTGGCAAAGAAACATTTTGGTGACTGGTTTATAATGAATCCATATTACAATGCAAAGAAAGATAATGTATTAGGTGAACACATTTATCTTGAAAAACCTAAGCTCGCTTATGTGGTAAATAGTATATATGATTATGATAAGGAAACAGATGAAAAGATAGGTTTCTTTACACAGGATTTTATACATGCAGGAAATATTAAGCTTGATAAGGGAGAATGGCCAAAGGAAGACACTGATGTTGCAATTGACTGGAATACACTGTTAAAGCTAAATCAGGGATATGAAATAGGGGATATAATCACCATCCATACATATACAGGACCTTCAACAGATGAGGAAAATGAAGTTACAAAAACCTACAGACTGTCGGGGATAATAGATAGTTACACAAACATATGGCAGGGAGGCGGGAATCTTCCAGGTATAATACTGACAGAAAATGAATGTGGAAACATTAAGCATAGCAATGATATTAAACAAAAAAATATTGCAATATATGGGATGAAAAATATAATACAAGAATCTGATTATGAAGCAATGTTTAACAAAATGCAGAAGGACACTGACAAAGAGATGGTGTTTAACAGTAGTGTCTATGCATATAAACCATGGGGGAATGAGCTTGTATACAATTATATATTTATTCTTGTAATGCTTGTTGGTATCGCAGCTATAACTTATCAGATGATGGCATATAATATGACCAGGAAATATACGATGGATATACATATCAGGGAAGGAGCAGCAAGAGGCCAGATAACAGGAATGTATATGTGCGAGAATTTTATTATACTGCTTCTGTCATCATTTCTTGGACTTTTTACAGCATGCCAGCTTGCAAGGCTTATATGCAGCGCTATAGGAAAAAAAAAGGGTGTAACGTTTTTTTATATAGGAAGCAGTACATACATTAAAATGCTTATTACACTTATATTGTCCGTTATAATAAGTATAATATTTAATGTCTATATGAATATCTCACATGCTGATAATAAAGCTATTAAGGCAAAGAAAGATAAAAAGTATAATGCAGAAAAGTATGCGGCATCAGGTAAAAAAATTAACAGTAAAAAAATTAATATAAAAGAAATTAATAACAGAAACTTCATATATCAGACACACATAAGGTTTATGCATACAAATGGCTTTCTGCCCAATATGTTTATAAGACTTTTTACACTTGTGATGACAGCTGTGATGGTGCTATGTGCTATTAATATGCACACTGCATACAAAGCATATGAAAAAAATGCAGGTAAAGATGATATAGTCGCATATAAGAAGGAAAACAATACATCAGCATATGTATATTACTATAATGAAGATATTAATGAATACAAAGAAGAAATAAAAAAGAAAAATGAAAGTGCCGCTAAGTATGCAGCATCAGAGTATAAAGAACCAACAGAGCTTGAAATATATAATAAATCCAGGATAAATATAAGCTCTTATCAGGATTATCTGGATAATGCTGATACTGAGTATATTTTTGGAATAGACAGAAAGCTTACATTAAATAACAATCTTAAATGTGCAGATACATACATTTATAAAGGAATAGATGAGAATACGTTAAAAGCTATTAAAGATATAGATGGAGTTGAAGAAGTACGCCTTGGATATTTCGAAACTGGAAGAAGCTGGTACTGGGATGGAATGGACTATAATAAGATAGGCGCAAAGGATTATATATCAGATAGTGATGGAAAGCTTGATGAAAAGAATTATAAATATCTGTATGCATCAGAGTATGTAGAACCAGATAGCAGTATATATGATATTATATGTAAATATGCAGGCGGTGATGCACCTGACTATGAAAAATGGGCGGCTGGTGAGCTTTCGGTAGTTTTTAAGGATACCAATATAAGAGGACAGTATGATGATACATTACAGCCTGGTATGACACTGAACTTATATGGATATGCTGATAATATGAGAAACGACCAGTTTGTATATCATCAGTGGGATGGAAGTGAAAGTGAATATTCGGATGCACTCATAAGATATTATATGGATAATGTATGGGAAAAATATGTTAACGTAAAAGATGATCCTGACACAGCAGATGTAATAGCTAATCATAAAACATGGAGCTGGAACCGTGCACACAAATATGTTAGTAATAAGCTTTCACTTGATAGACTTGAAGAGCTTAATCTTATATCAAGAACATGTCTTTCTGGCTCAAATGTTGAATCACAGACTAAGACTACACAGGAAACACGTGAAAAATATGATGAGGGAGTCATATCAGAGGAGGCTTATCGGGGATTTCTTGGAAAATATGTCAACACAGAGCTTGAAAGAAGATATCGTTATAAAACAAGATATACACCAGCAGCTGATACAAATGTGGCAGCAGTCATATACATTACTGATGAAAACAGGGATGAGATTAATGCTGCATTTAAAGAATATATACCTGAATTTGGACAGTTTACCATGATTTCTACAACGGATCTTTTGCAAGAGGCATTGGATAATCAGAATGAAAATATTAAACAATATTTTCTACTTAATGAGCTTCCTGATGAACTTACATTAAAGCTTAAATATAATCAGGTAAATATACGCTATGGCATAGATTCAGCTTTAGTGTCAACTGGTAACATAGTATCCTCATATCTTGGACAGAGTGGTTTCTCCTATAAAAGTTATTCAGAAGAAAAGGATCTTTTAAAACAGAAAACTATTGAAACAATGATGCTATATGGAATATCCCTGTTAGCAGCTGTGTTTGTTGTTATTGCAGTATCTGTTCTTATAGTAAAAAACAGATGTGAGAAATATGAAAGCAGATTAAGAATCATAAAAAGGACAGGGGCTAAAGATACAGTACTTGTAAGAATATGTATGCTTGAGTGTGTAAGAGAAGCAATATGGTGTCCATTTGTCGCTATTATTGTAATACTGCTTGACTGGATAACGATAACACTGCATATAAGAGATGTAAAGTGAAAATATAAAAACTATATAAGATATTTTCACTGACAATAATGCTGATGAATTAATAAATTAGAGAATTAAATATAGAATTAATAGGACAGGCTATTTATACATACATAAATAAGTGTTATTATGTATATATATTGAGCGGTGTCTGTGAACATAAATACTGCTGGTTTTTAATGACCAGCAGTTTTTATGCAATATATGGGGAATAGTATATAGCATAATTCTTACTATAGCGGAGGATATTATATGACAGGAACGATTAATTCAGAGGCCAGACTGTCTAGTTTTGAGGCAATATGTATGATAGTTGGCAACAGCATAGGAACAGGTATTATAGCAGTACCATATCTTGCAACAAAAAACAGTATGCTTGATGTTATATGGATGGTTGCTATTGCTTATATAGTCAATGTAATATTGCATTTAATAATAGCTGAGCTTTCATACAATAATGGAGGTGTACAGCTTGTAAAAAGCTTTGAAGGAGAACTTTTTACTGGCAGGATGAAAAAGGTGTTCAGCTGGATAATGTTTATAGTATATGGATTGGCTATTATGATAGGCGTGAGTGGCAATATAAATGGTGGGGCGCAGATATTTGTGAACTGGTTTAATATTCCGTTGTGGACAGCACAGCTTATTTATTATGTGATAGCCGGAATAGTAGTATTTATAGGGATGAAGGCAGTAGGAATAGCACAGAAGTATGCAGTTGCAGTACTCATGGTTATAGTTGCAGTTATGACGATTGGTACATTTATGCATCCTGTTAATGCTTTGTATACAGCACCATTTCATTTGAACAATCTGCTTGCACTTTATAGTATGGTGGTTTTTGCAACCTCTGCTAATCAGGCAGTTATACAGGTTGTTAAGGGACTTGATGGAGATGCGGGAAAGATTAGAAAGACGATATTTGCAGGTTTTGGATTATCTTCTCTTTTCGTGCTTATTGTAACACTTACAGTGCTTCTTGGAACTAAGGGAACACTGGATAAGGAGCTTGCCTATATGCAGCTTGGTAAAAGCATAGGAAGCTGGGCTATGATTCTTGCAGGTGTATTTTCTTTGTTTGCTCTGCTTACTACCTTCTGGTCTAATACACTTGCATTAAGAGATGTAGTTCATGAGCAGATAGGAACAGGAAACAGGATAAGCTGGCTTATAGCTACCATTCCATGTATACTTTTTGCTATATTTGGTGTAAGCAGTTTTATAGTTCTTACAAGGATAATGAGCGGTGTAGTTGTGCTAGTCAGTATCATGCTTGTGCTGACTTATGGAAAGTCAAGGAAAAAGGCTGGAAACAGTCCTATATGTAGTGTGTTTGGCACAGTATATTTCCAGGTGCTTATGGTTATATCTACGATAATATCTGCAATCGGGGCACTTATACCACTCAGTTGATAAAAGCAAGATTTGTGCCTCGCACAAACTTGAGATGCGCAAAGAAGCAGCGCAAGAATGGAGATTACTATGTACGAATCAGACGAATTTAAACAACTGGATAATGAAACATTTGCACTTAAGATAAATACAAACAGAGCTTATAAGATACTTCAGCTTACAGACATGCATCTTGGATTTGGTATATTTTCAAAGAAAAAAGACAGGCTTGCACTTAAGGCTGTAAGTCAGATTATAAAAAGGACTAAGCCTGATCTTATTGTGATCACAGGTGATTCGGTATTTCCATTCTTTCCGAAAGCCGGAACTATGAACAATAAACGCCAGGCAGAAATATTTATAAGATTTATGGACAGCTTTGGTATACCATATGCACTTGTTTATGGTAATCATGACTGTGAAATGTTTGCAAGATACAACAAGGATAAACTGTCAGATGTATACAGCTCAGGTAAATACAGTATATTTACAAAGGGGAGAAAAGACATATATGGAATGGGTAACTACTTCATTAATCTTACAGACAGCGATGGAAAAGTTATACTTTCGCTTGTTTTCCTTGACTCTAATATGTATGGAGAGGGTGGCTGGTTCTACAGTGGTTTTGACTGTATACATGAAGACCAGGTAGACTGGTGTATGGATAAGCTAAGTAAGTTAAAAAAAGAGAATAGTGACATCAGAGCTATGGCATTTTTCCATATTCCTGTAAACGAGTTCAAAGAGGCCTATGAAAAAATGAAAATGGGAGATAAAGCAGTTGTATATAAGCATGGCAATATAGGTGAAGCTGATGACCATTTCGGGATTCCAAAATTTGAGGGCACTTTTTTTAACAGAGCAGTGGATAATGGTATTATAAAATGGATGTTTTGTGGACATGACCATCTTAATACGCTGTCTCTTGTGTATAAAGGTATCCAGCTGACATATGGAATGTCTATAGATTATCTTGGCTATAAAGGGATAATGAATAGGCATACGCAAAGAGGAGGGACACTTATAACAAGGCATACAGATGGAAGTGTTTCTATAAAAATGGTTCCGCTTAAAGAAACATTGTGACATAAATAAGTGTTAAATCGTTGTGAATCATTGTGGTGTGAAACATTGCAGCATAAATAAGATTGATAAATAAGAGTCATTCTGATAAAATGTTAATATTCGGGCTTCTGTAATATTTTCAGGATTGGCTCTGAATAGTAATGACATTAAAGCGTTTCAAGGATTGGAGAACAAGTTAGGATGAGAATAGGTTTTGATAATGATAAGTATCTTAAGATTCAGTCAGAGCATATAAAAGAGAGAATAGGAAAGTTTGGAGATAAGTTATATCTTGAGTTTGGAGGAAAGCTTTTTGATGATTTTCATGCTTCAAGAGTACTTCCAGGATTTCATCCAGACAGCAAGCTGCAGATGCTTATGCAGTTATCGGATGTGGCTGAGATAGTTATAGTTATAAGTGCAGCAGACATCGAAAAGAATAAGGTAAGAGGTGATCTTGGAATCACATATGATGTTGATGTTTTACGCCTTATAGGAGAGTTTGAAAAGAAAGGTCTGTTTGTTGGAAGTGTAGTCATAACTAAGTTTACAGGACAGAGTGCAGCTATCCAGTTTAAAGAAAAGCTTGAAAAGAAGGGAATCAAGGTATACCAGCATTATGTAATAGAAGGTTATCCATCTAATATTCCTAACATAGTAAGTGATAATGGTTTTGGAAAAAATGATTATATAGAAACAACAAGACCACTTGTTGTAATAACAGCACCAGGTCCAGGAAGTGGAAAAATGGCAACATGTCTTTCACAGCTTTACCATGAGAATAAAAGAGGTGTTAAAGCAGGATATGCCAAGTTTGAGACATTTCCTATATGGAATATACCGCTTAAGCATCCGGTCAACCTCGCGTATGAGGCTGCAACAGCAGATCTTAATGATGTGAATATGATAGATCCTTTTCATCTGGAAGCATATGGAAAGACTGCAGTTAATTATAACCGTGATATAGAGATATATCCTGTACTTAATGCTATATTAGAAGAAATATATGGTGAGAACACTTACTATAAGTCACCAACTGACATGGGTGTCAATATGGCTGGTAACTGCATAGTAGATGATGAGGCATGCTGTGAGGCATCCAAGATGGAAATAATAAGAAGATACTATGATGCAGTTAACAGGGTAGCTAAAGAGAAAGCATCTGAAAGTGAAGTATACAAGATAGAGCTTCTTATGAAGCAGGCCAAGATTACAACTGATGACAGAAAAGTAACAGTAGCGGCAAAGAAGAGAGCTGAGGAAACTGGCGTTGCATGTGCTGCTATAGAGTTTGAAGATGGTACAATAATCACTTCAAAAACAACAGATTTCTTAGGAGCATCATCAGCACTCATACTTAACGCGCTTAAGTATCTTGCTGGAATAGAGCATGATGAGAAGCTTATAAAGCCAGAGTTTATCGAGCCGATACAGAATCTGAAAGTGGAACATCTTGGTGGAAGGAATCCAAGACTTCATAGTGATGAGGTTCTTATAGCACTTGCACTTACATCAGTAACTAATGAGAATGCGAAAAAAGCTATGGAGCAGCTTCCTAAGCTTAAGGGCTGCCAGGTTCATACAACAGTTATGTTATCTGAGGTAGACACTAAGACATTTGCAAGATTAGGAGTGAATCTTACATCAGAACCGGTAAGAGGAAGTAAGAAATTTTATTAATATATGGATTTTATAATATAGAATCATAGATAAAGAACAGAAAAGACTGTTATACTATAAAGTGATATTCAACTCTTATAGTATAACAGTCTTTTTGATGTTAATTATTATTGTTTTGTAAGCATTTTACGATAGCTGCTTGGTGACATACCAACAGCCTTTTTAAATACATCACCAAAAAAGTTGCTGTTATTATATCCACATTTGTATGCTATTTCTGTAATACTTTTTTCGGAGGATATAAGCAGCGATTTGGCTGCCTCTATCCTTGTTTTAGTAAGGTATTCCTTGAAAGTCATATTAGTAAATATTTTGATTTTTTTGGTAAGGCTGGATTCGCTTATACCAAACTGGGCAGCAGTTTCTGGCAGTGTAAGCTGTCTGCCATAGTTGTTTTCTATGAAATTCACAATTTCACCTATTGTAATGTTAGATAAATTAGTCTTTTGATTTATATTATGTGTATAACGCTGACACCGTATAAGATATATAATCAGTTCAAAAAAATAAGCTTTAGTAAGTGACTCAGACATATTGTCGAGACTATATTTTTCAAATTGTATTTTCTCAAATATATTAGATAGATTTGAAAAACTTTTTCTTGATAATTGCAAATGTTTATTTATGAAAAGATTATTTATTTCATCCTTGAAATCCTTGTTAAAATACCAGTTTAGCTGTTCAGTAGATATATACAGGACAGTTCTTTTGACATCCTGAGTAAAGGGGTATATAAAAGTATGTTCTTTAAAAGCAGGTATAAAAAGAACACTTCCATCTTCAAGACAATATGTTTCATTATCTATATATACATTACATTTTCCGGATTGAAGAAAATATATTTCATTGTATTGATGGGAATGTGTAAGTGGTACATTTTTATTAACATGACGGATTCTATGGTCTATTACAAAGTCTTTGCTTACGTTTGATAACATATGGATTCCTCGCTTAGTATGTATATATTGTATAAGGTAATTGCTTTTTGAATGATATTTTATAAAAGTAGTTATTTTATGTAAATTATAAGATACTTTACCGATAATTGGTAGTCTGTTTTTAATATTGATTTTATAATACAATCATCAAATTATATAATGTTAAGGAGGCAGTGGAATGCGAAAAGTTACAAAATCACTGGTTACGCTTGGGTTGTGTACAACAATGCTGTCTGGAATGATGGCTGGTGTTCCGACAGTTAGTCTTTTAAAGGCAGGTAATGTAGAGAATGTATATGCGGCAGATAATGAACAGGTAGAATTGGGAGATCTTGTGCTTAGATTTCTTGCTATAGGTGAATATGAGCCTAACCGTTATACAAAAAAGGATGGTGGCAAATGGGCACCGGAAGAGATTGAAAAAGGACTTCTTATTAAAGCAGATATGGTTCTTGGAGAAGGCAATGTTGAAGGTATGATGGCACCTATGAAATATTCATTACAGGATATTACAGGACATGTTGATGCGGATGTTAATACAGGAAATATTGTCATTACTTATAACGGGCTTACACTTACTATGAAAGCAGGCAGTACAACAGCTGAACTTGATAATGGAAAAGAAAAAACTACACTTACTATGAGAAGTGAGATAGCACCATATTTTAAAAAAATAGATGAAGAAAAAAATGTTGATGGAAGTGATTATTATGCATGTTATCTTCCAGTTAAGTTTACAGCGGAAGCACTTGGTGGAAATGTAATATGGAATGATGCTATGCACAGAATAGAGATGGCGTTTGCATTCTATGCATCTGATGCGGCAGCTTCACCGGTTGTTAACTCGAAGTCTGATTATACAACAAAGAAAATGGAGTCCAATTCTAATACATACAGCAAAATGAAAGGAAGAATTGATGTTGCTAAGCTTGACGAAGCAGCGGTAAAAGCTAATGTTGCTGATATGATAAAAGCTGGACTTAATGTAGTAAATCCTGTTTACCAGAATGAAGATGGTGGATGGGCTAAGACAAATACAGAGTATGATCTGCTTGAGGATTCTTTTGCAAGATTATATACAAAGGGATATTCAACAGTAGATAATGGAGCAACTCACGGACACATGAAGTTCTTATCAAGGATTATAAGACTTTCAAAAGAAAATCCTGAGCTTTTTGCAGGATATGAAACACAGCTTTCTGCGATAGAAAAGGGCTTCTGGAAAGCAGCAAAGTATATGTGCGATTCGCAGAATAACAATGGTGGATGGCCACAGTATTATCCATATGGTATTGGCTATTTCAGAAATATAACATTTAACGATAATGCCATGCCTGACCTTATGGAATCAATATACGCACTTTCAAACGATAAAGGGCTTACTGATAATGAACTTTGTGAGGACTATGCGTGGGCAAGAGATGAAATAAAGGCACAGACTAATCCGTATGTGCTTGAGCTTGGAATAAAACATGATACTTTAAAGGAAGTATGGGATAATGGTCTTGATTTTGTAATAAGGGCACAGGTGGTAATCGATGGAATAAAAACAGGCTGGGCACAGCAGTATGATCCAGATGAAAAAAATCCTGTTCCAGCAGGTGGAAGAGCATTTGAGCTTCCTTCTGTATCTCCGGATGAAAGTCTTACAATGGTAAAGGTACTTGCTAACATAGTCAATCCAAGTGCAGAGGTGAAGGATGCTATTACAAGTTATGTGAACTGGATTAATTCAGTTGGTATAACAGGATATGGTGTATATAATATAGCTGATAGAACAAGAGAGCTTGGAACTGACAGATTAATATTAAAGGATGGAAGTACGACAAAGCAGTTTGGACGTTTCTATGGACTTGATACAACAGGTGAATATTATGGATTCACAAAAGCACAGATGGCAAATAAGATGACAGACAGTAAGTTCTATGAAATATTTGCAGGAAGAGATTCAGTGGCACAGCTTAGCATGAACTATGGTATGGGTGAAAGAAGAATAGGATATTCATATGTAAGAACTAAGGCAGATGTTAATGCTACAGCGGTATATAATACATGGAAAAAGGCGCTTGGTGAATAAATAGTCCTAGAGTAAAGCAGTGTAAGAATGGAGATAAATATGAGACGAGATATAAAAAAAGGTATGAAAAAAGCGGCTATAGGTATTGTGGCTGCTACAATGCTTACAGTTATGGCAGCACCTGTATCTGTTTTACCAGTAAGTGCAGCAACTGTAACAAGAGGAAGTTATGATTTTTCTAATATGGTTGTAAGAAGAGTATGGTTTAATACAAATGATCCAGTATTTTTAATAGATGATTATGAAAGAGTATGGCTTGATAATAATGTTAATGTATTAGCTACAGGCAATGCAACTGACGCTAAGACAACAAGTAATCTTATGGCACCTATGAAAAATATGTTTGCTTATATAGGTGCTGATTACAAGGAAAATGGTGATAACATAACTATCACTATGAATGACACAACAGTTAAGCTTAAGATTGGTTCTTCAGATGTTGAGATTAATGGCAAAGTTACATCAGGTGCATTAACAGATGAGCAGATACCAGCAAAGGTCAATGTTAAAGAAAAGTATGCAGATTATAACACATTTTTAACAGAAGATTATAATGTTGTGTATCTTCCAGTTGCATATGTACTTAATATATTTGGTGCAGATATGTACAAGGATGGCAAAATGTCAGACAGCTTTTATGCAGCGGTTCCAGTTATGAAGACAGAGTCTGTTCCTTCATATGAAACATCTTCAAAAGGATATGGCATGCGTTATGATGCATTGCTTGAGGGAACACTTGATGTTACTACATCAGTAGCAGATCTTATTGTAGCATTACAGAACGAAGATGGTGGATTCCAGGTACTTCCTGATAATTATGAAATGTCACAGAAGGAAACAGGACTTGGAAGCATGAAAGATGTTTCAAGTGTTTACAATGGTGCAACAACAGCAGAATTAAAGTATCTTGCAAAGTATATAACAGCTAATAAGCCAGAAGATTCAAAGTATCAGGATGCATTTGTAAAAGGTATTAAGTACCTTCTTACAACACAGCATGATAATGGTGGATGGAGTATGAATCCAGGTAGTGAAAGTGGCTTTAATGCTAATATAGAAGTGGGTAACAAGGCTATGACTGAGGTACTTACACTTCTTAGTGATATTGCAATACTTAACAATCAGGATTATGTGTTTGCAAGGAAAGCGATGAATGTTGATGAAATAAAGTCAGCAGTAGAAAAAGGAAATGATTTTATTGTAAAATCGCAGATCAGCAACAACAATAAAAAGTCTGGCTGGGCAACACAGTATGACAAGTCTGGAAATGTAACTATGGGACATACATATGAAAGAGAGTCTGTCAGTTCTTATACAACAAAGGATGTTATCGACTATCTTATGACTATACATAATCCTTCACAGGATATTAAGGATGCTGTTGAAAGTGCATACAGCTGGCTTAAGGATGTTAAAATAGCTGATAAAGAGCAGAAAGTTGTAAAAGATACATCTATGAATAATGGCTTTGATGTATATCTTGTTGATGGCAGCGGAACATGGGCTTCTAATTATGTATATGATAAAGCCACTGATTCTTACAGACCTTTGTATTCAGATGTGGATCCAACAAGGGCAGACCAGAAGTATGTAAATGTATATGAGCTTTACAATCTTGATGGTAACAGTGTTGGAAATAATAAGATTAACAATAAGGATTTGATTCTTTATTCAACAAGAACAACAGTTTCTTACTATGATAATAATCTTGCAGATGAGCTTATTGCAACAGGATATGATGAGTGGAAGAGTTATCTTGCTAATGGTTTCCCTGAAATACCTAAGGATCCAGCAGATTCACCTGATAATAATGGTGGTTCAGATAGTGGAAATAATGCAGATAATTCACAGAATAAGGATACACCACAGACTCCATCAGAATCAGGAAATGCAGAAGTATCAGATAACAATACAAAGACAGGTGATAAGGCACCAGTTGGCTTATTAGCAGCTGTACTTGCAGTATCTGGCTTATTAGCAGGTATAAGTGTATACGCAGTAAGAGAGTCTAAAAAAAGAGGCTTAATAAAAAAATAAAATGATGCCAGTTTGAACTTTCAGAGGATAGTAAAGAAACTTATTAATCCATAGGCATTGTAAAAAAAGAGTTTGTATTAATGGGAAACTGTTATATACAAACTCTTTTTCTGTTTTTTGTTGGTAATAAGAGATACTTTCAGCGTTTTTTAGTCTAGGATATAGTGGTATAATTTTATAAATGTACATAATATATCTAATTATTTGTTAAGTTAGCTGAGAAAAAATTCTAATATCAAATGTGAGGAATATGAAGATGAACAAAAGTAATAATAAAAATATGAATAATGATGATGTGATTAATAGACTAGATGTAGTAAAAAAATACAATCCACATTTAAGTAATGCGGATGCAAAGTCACCACTGACAGTTGGTAATGGCAGGTTTTGTTTTACGGCAGATGTTACAGGAATGCAGACACTTTATGATGAATATATGGAAGAAACACCGCTGTGTACGATGGCAGAGTGGGCATGGCACACTTATCCTGGACATCGCTATACTATGGATGATGTGTGTATGACTGAATATGATTTTCTTGGGAGAAAAGTGTCATATCCACGTGTGAAATATGAAGGAAATGAGGCAGCCTACGACTGGGTACGAATGAATCCACACAAGTTTAATCTTGCAAGGATTGCATTGTCAGTTGATGGTACATATCTGACTTCTGATATGTTATCAGATATAAACCAGACCCTTGATATAACAACAGGCGTGTTAAAAAGTGATTTTATAGTAAGCTATGCTTCACATGAGTATAAGGTAAGCGTTGAAACAGTATGTAATAATAAGTCAGATACTGTGGCTTTTAGGGTGGAGTCTGAACTCTTGAAGAAAGGGCTTTGTGTGGATACACATTTTCCGTATGCTTCATGTGATATAACGGGTTCTGACTGGTTGGATGATAAAGTACACTATGATAAAGTTACAGTGATAAATTATAATGAATTGGTTAATATATCAAGTGAAAAATATAATAGTGAGACTTGTAAGATATCAGATAAAATTCCTGCTGATGGTAGTGCAGAGATAAAGAATAAAAAGATATATAAGATAAAAAGACAGATAGATGATACTCATTATTCAGTTTATATAAAGACTAACGGACAATTGGAAAAGGCAGACAAACACAGATATCGTATAAATAAGGCAGATAGTGACAATGTTCTTTATCTATGCGTTGGGTTTGAGGATGAAGATGGAATATATGCCAGTATATATAATAATGTTCAAAGTAATATGTGTGTAGATAATAACAAGGCTAATGCAGATAATGAGTGTGCTGCAGATACATTTGCAGCAATAAAAGAAAATGTATATACATTCTGGCATAATTACTGGAACAGCGGAAAGTTTCTCTACCATGAAAATGAAGAACTTATGAGAAGAGTTATATTATCACAATATCTTCTTATAGTTAATGACAGTGGTTATATACCACCAGCAGAAACAGGCCTTACATGTAACAGCTGGTATGGAAAAGCACATCTTGAGATGCATTACTGGCATATGGCGTGGGCTGCTTTGTGGGGACACCCAGAGCTTCTTGAAAAAAGCTTTGACTGGTATATAAGCATACTTCCAGAAGCTAAAAAAAATGCAGCAAGAAATGGTTATAGGGGTGCAAGGTGGACGAAGATGGTATCATATACAGGAAAGGATTGTCCGTCAAAGATTGCACCGCTGCTTATATGGCAGCAGCCTCATATAATAAATATGCTGCAGATGGTGCTGGATTGTTATAATAACGACGTGCATTTTGAGAAAAAAACAGACAAATATATGCATAAGTACTGGATTCTGGTAAAAGAGACTGCCGAATTCATGGAAGATTATCTTGTATATGATATTGCTTCAGATACATTTAACATAGAAGCACCTGTCATACCAGTACAGGAAAGACATCTCCCAGAGGATACAAGAAATCCTGTGTTTGAGCTTGCATACTTTAGATACGGCTTAAAGATAGCGGCAGAGTGGGCTGATAAGCTGGGATATGTAACATTTTCAGAGAAATGGAACAATATAGCAGACAGAATAGCACCGCTTCCGGTTTATGATGGCTTATACATATCACAAGAGAATTGTCCGGATACATATGTTAACAAGGCTATTGATCATCCGCTTATGCTGCAGGTATATGGTATGTTAGATGGTTATGGTGCTAAAGATATTGTTGATATGGATATATACAGGGCAACACTTGATAAGGTAATGGAAGTATGGGATTATTCTACACTTTGGGGCTGGGATTTTGCAGTTATAGCTATGGCAGCAGACAAGCTGGGGCTTAAGAGTGAGGCACTTTCGCAGCTTCTTATAAAGTCACCTAAAAATGAATATGTAGTAAGTGGAAATAACAGGCAGAATTCACGAAAGGATCTGCCACTATATCTTCCAGGTAACGGAAGTCTGCTTATAGCTGTAGCGAAGATGTTTTTTGAATGATAAAGCTTCTTATGAGTAATTTTCAAAATTGCAGAATTGTGTTACACTTAATACTAAATATGAAAATAGAAATGGAGATATAATATGGATGCCAGTCAGGTATTGAAGCAGTATTTTGGATATGACAGCTTCAGAAAAGGTCAGTCAGATATAATAGAAGCCATATTGCAGGGACATGATGTACTTGCGATTATGCCGACCGGAGCAGGGAAGTCAGTGTGTTATCAGGTTCCTGCATTACTGTTACCGGGTATAACCATAGTTATATCTCCGCTTATATCACTTATGCAGGATCAGGTCAAGTCACTTAATGAAGCGGGAATAAATGCAGCTTATATTAATTCAATCCTGTCAGAATCACAGATGTATAAAGCACTTGATTATGCAGCAAATGGAAAGTACAAGATAATCTATGTGGCACCAGAAAGACTTGAAACCATGAGTTTTATAACATTTGCAAAAAAAGCAGATATATCGATGGTGACTATTGATGAAGCACATTGTATATCACAGTGGGGACAGGATTTCAGACCAAGCTACCTAAAGATAGTTGATTTTATAGACAGCCTGTCAGAAAGACCTGTTGTTAGTGCATTTACGGCAACGGCGACAAGTGAAGTAAAGACAGATATAGAGTGCATATTAAAGTTAAAAGCTCCAAGGGTTGTTGTTACTGGTTTTGACAGGAAAAACTTATACTATAGTGTAGAGCATCTGTCAGGAAAGAAAAAAGATGCGTACATAGCCGGATATATAAAAGAGCATATGGATGAGAGTGGAATTATCTACTGCGCTACAAGAAAAAATGTTGACAAGCTATATGATGAGCTTGGTTCACTGGGGATAAGTGTCACAAAGTATCATGCAGGACTTGATAATGAAACAAGAAAGCAGAATCAGGACGACTTTATATATGACCGGGTTCAGGTCGTTATAGCGACCAATGCATTTGGAATGGGAATAGATAAGTCCAATGTGAGATATGTTATTCATTACAATATGCCGCAGAGCATGGAAAACTACTATCAGGAGGCAGGACGAGCAGGAAGAGATGGTGGTGAATCGCAGTGTATAATGTTGTTTTCAGCACAGGATGTCATTATAGATAAGTTTCTTCTTGACAGTAAGGAGTTTGAGGGTGTTGAAGATGAGGACAGAAGCATAATAAAAGAGCGCGACTTACACAGGCTTCATACTATGGAAATGTATTGTAAGACCACGGAATGTCTTCGTAACTACATTCTTTCTTACTTTGGTGAAAAAACAGGAGAGCCATGTGGTAATTGTGGTAACTGCAACAACGAATATGAACAGATAGATATGACTGCGGATGCAAAGTGGGTTATTAACTGTCTGGCAGAAACACATGGAAGATTCGGCTTGAGTATCGTGCTTGGAACACTGCTTGGCGCAAAGCGTGCAAGGCTTAAGGAAGTAGGTGCGTTAAGCTATAAGTCTTATGGAAAGTTGTCTGATAGAAAAGAAGCAGAACTAAGGCTCCTTATTGACCAGATGATAAATGCTGGATATGTTATACAGACAGATGGAGAGTACAGTGTTTTAAGAATGGGTGATATAAGTCCTTTAAGGGATGAAAATACTCATGTATACATAAAGAAGGCCAAGAAAACATATGCTGGTGAGCTGCTCAATATGGCAGGACAGACAGGCAGAAAGGCTACTTCAGGAAATACGAGTGATGCTTCAGAAGGAAGCAATGCAGCTTCAAGGACAAGAAAGAAGAGTACAGATTCACTTACTGCTGCAGGTTATGAGCTGTTTGAGCGGTTAAGGGCATTAAGACTTGTTATAGCGAGAGAAGAAGGCATGCCTCCATACATTATATTTAATGACAAGACGTTGATAGATATGTGTGAAAAGCTGCCGGTTGATGCAGACACTATGCTATCAGTATCTGGTGTAGGACAGAATAAGCTTATGAAGTATGGAAGCAGGTTTACAGAGGAAATCAATAAGTTCGTTAGTGAACATCCAGGTGTTGTTACTACACTTGATATATAGTGGATTGGATATATATGATACCAGGGTCAAAAGGTATAAACCCACATGAGCTTGCTCATATCGGGGAGAATTGTAATTAAGTGCATACAGATATTGATATGGAGGATATAAAGTTGGAAGATAAAACAAAGATAATAGCAGTCGCAGGCAAAGGCGGCGTTGGAAAGACATCACTTGCAGGAGTTATAGTAAAGCTTCTTGTTGAAAGCTTTCCTGATAAGAAGATACTGGCAATAGATGCAGACCCGGCAGTCGGTCTGTCAACAGTGTTAAATGTAGATGTAGATAAAACTATAGATGATATAAGAAAAGAAGTTATAAAGAATGTTGAGGATGGTGATACCAAGTCGGCAGTAGAACTTTTAGGAGAAGCTAAATATGAAATATATGATGCATTAAAGGAGCAGGATGGCTATGCATTTATAGCAATAGGAAGACCTGAAAGTGCAGGCTGTTATTGCAGGATTAACTCATATCTTAAAGAAGTTATCACTATGCTTTCAGACCAGTTTGACTATGTTGTCATAGATGGCGAGGCAGGTATTGAGCAGATAAACAGAAGAGTTATGGAGAAGGTGACACACCTTCTGCTTGTTACAGATGCAAGTAAAAAGGGATGTCAGGTTGTTAAAACTATCAAGGACGTAGCGGATGAACTTGTTATGTATGATAAGATAGGTGTTATTGCAAACAGACTTCCGGATAGCAAGGTGACAGAGCTTATGGATATAGGTGATATGCAGCTTCTTGCGGCTATAGAGAGTGATGAGGAGCTTGCAAGAGCAGATGTTTTAGGTGAAAATGTATTAAAACTTTCTGATGATACAAAGATAGTTAAAGGAGCAAGAGAAGCTCTTGCTAATATCGGGATATTATAGGATTGCGGAAATTGTAAAGCAATGTAGTAATTCGTGTACATCATAATATAATGGTCAAAAGGTCGAAGGTGAAAAACTGATTCGTTAAAGAAAGGATAACAACTTGAAAGATTTACAACATTTATATTATTTTGAAAAGCTTCTTGAAGAGGTGAATAATGAACTTGTAAGAAAGGCACAGGAAAAGGGGGATATAGCCATTGGAGCTGTATGCTTTCAGATTCCTGAACCACTGCTTAACCTTCCGGGATGCTTTTCAGTGAGATTGCGTGCACCAAGGACAGGTTCTATAGAGATGGGCACATATTATATGAGCAGCATGCTATGTGAGGGGTGCAGGGCAATACTTGAACGTGCTATAGAAGGTGGATATAACTTTCTTGATTGTATAATAGCACCTGATGCATGTGCACAGATGAACAGGTGTGTTGAAAATATAGAGAGACAGAAGCTGATTACTAAGGAAAAGTTTTTTGTGGAATATTCAGATGTTCCTATGAAGTCAGATGAGTCAGCACTTAAACATTATGTAAAGCAGATGAGGCTGCATGTTCTTGAGCCGCTTCACAATACATATGGAATAGATATATCAGATGAAGCCTTGAGGAAGGCTGTAAATGAACAGAATGAGATAAGCAGGCTTATAACAGAGATCGGAGATTACAGGAAAGAGGATAATCCAAGAATAACAGGCTATGAGTTCGCTGTGCTATGTCTGGCGACATATTGCTGTCCTAAGGAGTACCTTATAGATAAGTTAAGGGATACAGTTAAAGAGTTAAAGGTAAGACAGCCGGATATTAAGAAAAACTACAGGGCAAGAGTAGCACTTATAGGTTCTGAGATAGATAATCCAGAACTTATAAAGCTTGCAGAAGAAGCAGGTGCACTTGTTGTTGCTGACCGTTTCTGTTTTGGTTCACTTCCAGGAAGAAGTGAGATTATTCTTAATGATGAAGAGGATGTTCTATATCAGATATGCAGACAGTATATGCAGTGGGGCAAATGCCCAAGATATATGAACACAGAGAAAATAAGGGAACGTGAGGAGTATGTTGATTATATAGCTAAAGAATATAAGGCAGAGGGTCTTATATATGAACAGATAAAGTTCTGTGATTACTGGGGCTATGAGAGAGCATCAGCATTTCATGTTATGAGGGAAGAGTACGGGTATCCGGTTCTTTCTATAGACAGGCCATATGTAGTAGGTTCTTCAGGACAGATAAGAACAAGAATACAGGCATTTGTTGAAAGTCTTGAGATAAAGAAAATCAACAAGAGCAGGTAACAATTCGTAGGTATCAAAGTCGGGGGGCTTTTGACCACGACATCAAATAATTAGACCATAAATTGAATTTAATGCAATATTAAAAGATATACTTAAAAAAAACAGATATATAAAACAGGATGGAGAATAATATATGTCAAGTAAGCTTGGAAGCGAGCCGCTTGGAAAGTTTTACACAGGTAAGAAGCCTAAGAAAAGGCGTGAATGGCGTGGACTTAAGGATACCTGGTATGATTACACAAGATGGCTTGGATATTGGAAAACATTAATAACATTTATAATAAAGCCCAATAATATGAAAGGATTTTTCAGATACCGCTGGATGATGAATTATCTGGCACTTCCTGATTTTATGGACAGGCATACAGAGGGTATGAGAGATCTGCAGCTTCGGATGGCGCACAATGCACTTGGCCTCATAGTAACAGATATATGTGGTATGTTAGGACAGATATTTAAGGCAGATCCAGCCATAGGAAACGATAAAGAACTTAATAAAAAAATCGTGCTATTTGATGAGAATATGATGAGTACCCTTATGGGAGGCTTTCCGAATCTTGTATGGCTGTCAGTAGAGGTTCCAGCGGTGTATACAAGTTCAATGATGTCACAGACAGGTGTAAGCTATTATGTTGATGTGACACATGAGTATGGCGTGCCATCAGATGTATGTCCTATGCCAGCAGCTGAGCTAGGTGTTGCACTTGCAGATGATTTTCCGCTTATTGGCTGTTGTGCAGTGCAATGTAACACAACATGTGATGGAAGTCTTATGGGTAATGGCATAGAGGCAAGGTCTTTTAAGATACCGACATTCCAGCTTGCAGTTCCTATAAGGCACAGACAGGAAAGTGTTCAGGAGTATGCAGCAGAAGAGGTGCTTAATGCCATACATTTTATAGAGGAACAGACAGGTGAGAAGTTTGACTGGGATGCATTCTTTAAAAGCATGGAAAGGTTTAATGAAGAAACTGACGAGTTCCTTGAGTGGATGGAAATATCAAAGACAGATTATCCACAGGTTATGGGAGTTACACTTGCACTTTACAGGTATGGTGTTTATCAGGCTGCTGGTGGAAGAAACCAGGCATTTCTTGATATGGATAAGAAGCTTACACGTATGGCGATGGAAGGTTATGAAAAGAAGCTGCCTGCTGCTAAGGAATATCGTCACCGTGCTATGACATGGGGCGTTCAGGCAGCATATTATACAGCGCTTCCTATATGGCTTCTTAACTGCTGGGGAGTTGTGACAATAACAGATATGCTTAGTATGGTATCAACAGAAAAGGTTAATACAAAAGATAAGCATCAGGCTATGCTGGACCTGGCATATTTATATGAGAATATGATTATGAGAAACCGTTCTAACGGTGGATATGAAACAGGCGTTGAGGCACTCTGGAGATTCTGTGAAATGTTCCGTATAGATATAGTTATTATGTATGTACATATGGGATGTAAGTCTATGTCAGGATATCATGGACTTTTTGAAGAAGAGGCTAGAAAGCATGGCGTACATCTTATATGGGTAACTCATAATCTTATGTGTCCAGAGGATGGAAGCAGGCGTGATATGAGAACAGAGATAAACAGATATATGAGAACAGTGTTTAGAGAAGAACCGCTAGACCCTACACTTGAAGATTTCGATGATAAGCAGAACTGGTAGGAAGCTGCGTGGATTGCGCAGCAGGTAAGCATATGCAGAGTATGGAGGACATATGAGTAAGTTTTATGGTGGCTGTGATGCCGGAAGTACATATACTAAGTGTGTAATATTAAATGAAGATGGAAAAATAGTAGCAGATGTTACAAAAAGAAGCAGAATTAATCCTGTATTGAGTGCCAAAGATGCACTTGATACAGCGATAAGCCAGGTGGATGGATTAAATAGTGCAGAGGAGCTTTCATATCTTATTGGAACAGGTTATGGACGTAATAAGGTACCATTTGCCGATGAGAATATATCAGAGATAAGCTGTCATGCCATGGGAGTACATGTGACAGACCCTTCTGTTAAAGCTATCATAGATATAGGTGGACAGGATGTTAAGGGTATAGCGATAGATACTGATGGAACAGTCCTTAACTTTGCCATGAATGATAAATGTGCAGCAGGAACAGGACGATTCTTTGAGTCTATGGCAAGAGCCTTTGAGATGAGCCTTGATGACTTTTCAAAGCTTTCACTATCAGCTAAGAATGTTATTCCAATAACAGCACAGTGTGCAGTGTTTGCAGAGAGTGAAGTGATATCGCTTGTAGGTGAGGGAAAGCCTATGGATGAAATAGCGGCAGGTATAGAGCTTTCAGTTGCTAAAAGATGCTTTGTTATGGCAAAAAAAGCCGGAGTAGTAGATTCAGTCACACTTACAGGTGGTTGTGCAAAGAATGAAGGTTTAAAACAGGCAATCGAGAAGGTACTTAAGGTAAAGGTTGTAGAGCTGCCGGTGGACCCACAGCTTATGGGTGCACTTGGCGCAGCAGAGTATGCAAGACAGAAGGGAAGAGTTAAGCAGTGATAATATTAAAAATAGCAGCAATAACAGCCATAGTTCTGATTATATTATTTGTACTCACGTTGATCATATATTTCTTTAATCTTGATATGAAGTTTGCCGCATGTCTTATAAAACCGCTTACAGCTTATTATAACTGGTCGGGAAACAGAAGAAAAAAGCATAAAGAAAAGCAAAAGGAAAAGCAGCAGGGATGATGCTGCATAAGAAAGGCTGAATGTAATATGCAGGTTCTAAGTATTTATGATAAAGATATATCAGAGTTAAAGAAGTGCTTTAACTCTGATGCTTATGGAAATATTAAAAAGCTTCCGTCAGATAAATCATGGGAGGTTACAGCACAGGAAAGTCTGGTTCTAAAACGTGATATGGCATATGAGCTTGGTGGAGGTATGAATAAAGCCATTAGTTCAATAGCCTTTACTACGTCAAGTGAATGTGTCAGTGATGACGGAGTATATCTTATGGGAGAAGATCTTCAGGATATAAAGGAAGATATATCATATGCAAGATTCACCTTTATACGGCTGAATGAGTCTTATATTAAGGATATACAGAAAAAAAATGCAGAAGCACTGCATGCTGCCTTGCGTGCTGTTGACTATGTGAGATATCATAATTTTCCTAAAGGATATATGATGAGAATATCATCAGTAAAGGAAAGAGAACCAGTAAGAGTGTCAAAACAGGCAATAGCAGATGGCATGACATTTTCACATATAGGCTCTGAGATGATAAATGCATACAGGAAACGTAAGGAAGTTGAAGCAGTGCAGATATACTTTCTGACAAGTAAAACAGCGGATTATGAGCTTTTATATGATAAGGCACATAGAATTGAACAGATTACAGATTCGCTTAATCATATGTTTAACGGACTTGTTATGGATTGTTCAGCCTGTAAGAGCAGAGAGCTGTGTGATGAGATAGATGGGATGAAAGAGTTACATAAGAACCTTTCATCCATCTGACAGAGTCTGGTTGTCTCTGCTTTTTTTGCTTTTGATTTTATTCTTGTACATGATGGAATCTACAGCTTTAAAGCAGTTATCAATACCACTTTCGTCTATAGCACCATATCCGGTTGCAACAGAATATGGATAGTCCGTTGTAGCTGCAATATCATTAACAGCCTGATGAAATGTTTTAAGACATCTGTTGATGATATCAAGGCTTGTATTGTTGATTATGACACAGAATTCATCACCGCCGATTCTATAGCACCGACCGATTTCCATGAAATTCTCGTGCATAAGCCTTGCAGTATTCTTAATAGCTTCATCACCGAAACGGTGTCCGTATGTATCGTTGATATGCTTAAGATTATTAAGGTCTGCAATGAGTATATATCTGTGTGATTCTACGCTTAAGCGTTCTTTTTCCATGGCAAGCTCAAAGGCAGAACGGTTGTTTATATGTGTCATGGCATCAGTGAATGCCAGTTCCTTGTATATTTTATTACGTGTGTTTTGTATAAAATTCTCTTTGATAACATGAAATATCGAAAAACTGAAATATACAAGCAGCAAAGCAATACCATATACAGAAAATCTTATTCTTTCAAAAGTTGAATTGTTAGAATAGTAGCGTATAATATCAAGAATAAGAAAGAATGATATTATCATAATAGATATAAATATATTAAACTCTCTGATTGTGTTTGTTTTCCAGTTTTTAATATAAGTTATTATGACTGCCAATGTAATAGAGAGTATCTCAATATGAACAATCCAGAGGACATTGGATACAATTATCAATCCCATAAGCTGCATTGTAAATATAACAGCGATTGAGAGTATTTCACACCAGTATACTATATGCATATAAGCTTCATTCTTGATATGGTCAAAGGTAAGAAGAAAACCAGTTACTGCGATTGGAAATAAAAAGTAACAGCAATATCCTATATATGATGTAAAAGTTCCATGGCTGAAAAACAGCTGGATTACAGTAGAGTTGCAGATTGTCCATATACCAGCAAACATAGATGTAAGTCCAAACCAGTAAAGTCTTTTAGATAAATCAGTTTTTATTATAAAAGCTGTTATTAAAAGCATAATTCCACATATGCAGGCAAGAAAACCTGTTATCAGCTGAAATGCATGCCGGCATAATATATCAAATATAAGGGCACTTTTAGTACCAGTTGAGATATGAAGAAGCTTCGTAATATCAATCTGTGAATTCATATCTATAGTAAGAGTAAAATCGTGCTGTGGGACTTTAACAAAATACCAGTGAGAAGGTCTTGCTAATCCGGCAAAATCGATTATATCATTTTCGTTGTACACCTGTTCATTATCAATATATATATTAACTGCAGAGTTGTACGCATAAAAAGAAATATAATTACCTGCTAATTCATCACCATGAATAAAACGTGTCAGAGTTACTGACTTTGTTTTTTCATTGAGTCTGGCAGGAAGATTAATGGATGAATTAGTATTATTGAAGCTTATATTATAATTATCAGTTATGGTATTGGTTGATTCGTTGTTAAGACATAATCCATTTATCCTTGTATTGCAATATATAGCTATACCTAAGAATAGAAAAACAGTAAGGATAAAAAACATACTTATATTGACAGCAGATGAATTTGTAATTATATTAAACTTATTAGCGAAGCAATGCTTTTTATTTGAAAATATATTCTGCATAATTAGTTGCTATCCTTTCTGATAATATTTTGACGGTTATGTTAAAATATCACTTTAGTACTATATAATAGTACTAATTACCCACAAACTTGGATATTATAGCATAAGTCTGCAATTTAATTCAAGTACCAGAATGTATCAAATTAATATTTTAAGGCATTGGAAATGGAGGATTATTGTGTATAGAGAAGATTATAGTGTAGTTATTCCAAAGTTTAAGGAGGTTAAGGTATCAATAGATGAGCTTGGTGCAGTGAGTGGAAAGCTTGATGTTAAAACAGGACATGATAATGCAGTTATTATTAATAATGCAATAAGAAGCTTATCTGAAAATGGTGGTGGTACTGTAATAGTACCAGCTGGAATATGGGCATGTGCACCTATAAGAATATTGTCTGGAATCAATCTTCACCTTGAGAGCCAGGCTATGCTTAAGTTTATAAAGTCAAAGGAAGACTATCCTTTAATAATAACTAATTATGAAGGTCAGCAGTGTATACGTGCTGTTTCACCAGTTACAGCAGAGAATGCAGAAAATATAGCTATTACAGGTGAAGGAATCATAGATGGAAGCGGAGATGAGTGGCGTCCAGTCAAGAGATTCAAGGTAACAGACAAGCAGTGGGAAGCACTTCTTAAGAAGAGTGATAATGTGTTTGCAACAAAAGAAACAGAAGTGTGGATGCCATCAAAGTCAAGCCTTGCTGGAAACGAGAAGAATATCCAGGGTGATACAGAGGATATTATAGATGAAGCTTCTGAATATTATGATTTTTACAGACCTGTTATGATAAGCTTAAGATATTGCAGGAATATTCTTTTACAGGGAGTTACATTTATGAATTCACCAGCATGGAATATTCATCCATTTTTCTGCAGGAGTCTTACAGTAGATCATGTAAATGTGCGTAATCCATACTATGCACAGAATGGTGATGGAATAGATGTTGAATCATGTACAGATGTACATATACATCATAGTGTGTTTGAAACTGGTGATGATGCAATATGCATAAAATCAGGAAAGAATGCAGTTGCAAGAACAATAGAAGGTCCATGCAGCAACATATATGTTCATGACTGTATTGTAAATGAAGGGCATGGTGGCTTTGTAATAGGAAGCGAAATGTCAAGAGACGTTAAAGATATACTTGTTGAGAACTGTACATTTACAGGTACTGATGTTGGTGTGAGGGTGAAGAGTGCATTAGGACGAGGCGGAGTAGTTGAGAACATAACAATCCGTAACATTAATATGATAAATATTAAGGGTGAGGGCGTAATACTTACAATGTCTTATGTTCTTAATCTTCTTAACCGTGATGAGACTAATGCTATGGACAATGAAGAAGATATTCCATATTTTAAGAATATGAATATGGAAAACATAACATGTCTGGGTTGTAAGGAATTTGTTAAGATAGAGCCTTTGGATGGACGTCCTGAAACAATATCAGATATTGTAGTGAATGGAAAGAAATATTGTTAAAATTAATAATAATATTATTATTATGATATTATTATTATGATATTATTATTGATAATATTATTATTGAGCATATGAATGTAATGGGGGAAGGAAAAACTGTAATCTGGCAGTTGTTTCTTTCCCTTTTATATGGATAACGAATATTGTGATGTGTGTAATGAAAATATAAAATATGTTTTTCGGATACATGAATGGAGATAAAAATGAAAAATAATAAGTATGAAATAGACATGTGCAACGGCACAATAATGGACAAACTCATATCATTTGCACTGCCACTTATGATATCAGGAATGCTTCAGCTTATGTTTAATGCTGTTGATATAATAGTTGTAGGACGTTTTACAGGAAGTCAGGCGTTAGCAGCAGTTGGTTCGACGACAGCGCTTATATGTACATTCACTAATCTTTTTATAGGTGTATCGCTTGGAGCTAATGTACTTGCTGCACGGTTCTATGCTTCAGGAAAGACAAAGGAAATGTCTGAAACAGTACATACAGCTATATTACTTGCTTTAATAAGTGGTATCGCCATGAGTGTTATAGGAATATTGTGTGCCAGAGAATCCCTTGTGCTTATTGCAACGCCGGATGATATTATCGGGCAGGCAGCATTATATCTCAGGATATATTTTTTGGGCATGCCATTTTTTATGTTATATAACTATGGAGCAGCAATATTAAGGGCGGTTGGCGATACCAAGAGACCGCTTATGTACTTAATAGCTGCTGGTACAGCGAATGCAGTATTAGATCTCATCCTTGTAATTATATTTAAAATGGGTGTAGCTGGTGTAGCCATAGGCACAATAACATCGCAGTTTATTTCGTGTGTACTCGTTATAAGGTGTCTGTGCAAGACAGATGCCATATATAAGTTATACATATCAAAGCTTAGAATAAAGAAGTATTATCTTATCCAGATACTTAAGGTAGGACTTCCAGCAGGTATACAGAGTACAGTTATTAACTTTTCAAATGTTTTGTTACAGTCATCTGTTAATTCATTTGGAGAAATAGCTATGGCTGGTTACACGGCAGCCAACAATATACTTGGATTTTTATATGTATCAGTTAATTCAGTTACACAGGCATGTATGAGTTTTACAAGCCAGAATTATGGTGTGCGTAAGTTTAAAAGAATGGATAAGGTGCTTGCTGACTGTGCAATATTGTCGATAATAGTATCTGTAGTTATAGGTGGCGGCTCATATCTTTTAGGACATCAGATACTAGGAATATATACTAAGCAGGAAGATGTAATACAATGTGGTATGGAGATTCTTTCCATATCAACCATTCCATATTTTCTGTGTGGTCTTATGGATATGATTCCGGGTTCTATGAGAGGAGTTGGCTATTCAGCAGTTCCTATGATACTTTCTATAATCGGAACAGTTGGAACAAGGCTTGTGTGGATATATGGAGTATTCCCAGAGCACAGGTCATTGTATGTTTTGTTTATGTCATATCCAGTTTCATGGGGATTGACGATAGTCATGCAGGCAATATGCCTTGTGTTTGTAAGAAGGAAAATAAGGAAGTAAGATATATAAACACATTGTTGTATTCACCTTTGATATAACAGAAATAACAGAACAAAATAAAGAAAGAGGGATAATTGATAAAATATGAATAGCAAAATAGCTAATTATAATAAACAACAGTTAAAAGATCAGCTTGAGTCTATGGGACTTAAAGGTGATGAAACTATACTTATACATTCATCAATGAAGTCTATAGGTGAGGTTGATGGTGGTGCAGATACTGTGCTTGATGCGTGGATGGAATATTTTAAGGATGGACTTTTACTTCTGCCAACACATACATGGAAGACTGTAAATGCGGATAATCCGGTATATAATCCACAGACAACTCCATCATGTGTAGGACTTCTTACGAATATGTTTATGAAAAGGGATGGGGTTATACGTTCGCTTCATCCAACACACAGTATGGCAGGTTACGGGAAAAATGCTGCAGAATATTTGGCAGGTGAGGAATATAATAATACACCATGTACTCCTGGTGGCTGTTATGACAGACTTAGGGATGCAGGCGGTAAAGTGCTGCTTGTAGGTGTCGGCCACGAAAGAAACACATATATACATAGTGTTGAAGAGGTGTTGAATGTGCCTAACAGACTGTCTGATATGCCTATGGAACTTGTTATAGAACTTCTTAAGGAAGATGAAGATAATAAAAACAAATTATGCAGGAAGGTATATGTAAGAAAACATTACAATGCACAGCAGCCTCATATATCTGAGGATTTCGTCAAGCTGAACCAGATATTCTTAGACAGCGGAGTTGTTAAAAATGTAAAGTTTGGCGATGCCGACAGTCTTTTGTGTGATGCTAAAGGGATGTTTAATGTTGTAAGACATGTGATTGCACCAGACCCAGAGTGTATTGTAACTAAGGATACATTATCGATGCCAGAGTATTGATTTGATTATAGGAAAAAACTATTACTACATATATTTTATTAGGATTATGCATATGTTATGTTTTATTATATAATAACCATACAAACATACAAGAAATATAGGAATATATTAAAAGAAAGAGAAAGTGGTGGAATATATGAAACAGATATTATGCTTTGGAGATTCTAATACATGGGGACTTATCCCTAAGACTAATAAAAGATATGAGTGGGGCGTAAGGTGGACAAGCCTTCTTAATGAAAGTCTGAATGATAAAAAGGAAGGTGGATATCGTGTTATAGAGGAAGGCTTGTGTGGCAGGACAACCGTATTTGACGACCCGTTAAGAGATGGACGAAATGGTGTAAAGATACTGCCAACTATATTGGAAACCCACAATCCAGTTGATATAGTGATAATTATGCTTGGAACTAACGACTGCAAGACTGTTTACAATGCATCAGCAGAATTTATTGGTCAGGGCGTAAAAAGACTTATTGGACAGGTAAAGAACTACATACCAGATAGTAAAATACTTGTAATATCGCCTATACATCTTGGTGAGGGCGTTTGGGAGTCAGACTATGACCCTGAATTCTCTAGTGCTTCAGTGAGCCTGTCAAAAGAGCTTTCAGATGTATATAAAAAGATTGCAGCACAGGAAAATGTTGGGTTTATAGCAGCTTCAGAGGTTGCCTCCCCAAGCACTGCCGACAGAGAACATCTTAGCGAGGAAGGTCATAAGAGGCTTGCAGGGAAGGTGGAAGAGTGGGTTGAAAATGTGGCGTAATTGTGGAGAGATAAAGAGTAAATTATGATATAATGAGCGCAAGAGAAAAGGAAGCGGCTGCGAAGCAGACATTTACTTTGATGCGTGCCTGTAAGTAAAGTAAGCGATAACTGCTGTTATTATCTCTGTTATCCAGAATGAGTGCCATACGCCGGCAGCACCGTATATACGGCTTAGAATGAAGGCGGCAGGTATAATGACAGCAACATATCTGAATATAGATATAATAAGTGAAGGAATTCCCTTGCCAAGTCCTTCAAGTGCGCCGGAGGCTGTGACAGATACAGAGGATACAATAAATCCGGCGCTTATAATTCTTAAGGCAGCAGCTCCCGCAGATATAGTTGTTTCGTTGGAAGTAAATAATCCAATAAGTGTTTCAGGAATACATAAGCATACAGCAGTTCCGATACACATAATAACAAGAACTATGCCTGTTGCAGTTGCATATATTTTCTTAACACGTTTAGTTTCGCCAGCACCATAGTTGTATCCGATAAGAGGACGCATACCCTGTACAACTCCATTTGCAGGAAGATATAGGAACGTCTGAAGCTTGTAATATACGCCAAGCACGAAAACATATACCTGTGAATATGCAGCAAGTATGACATTGAGCGCAGATATGAGCAGTGATGGAAGCGCCATATTAAGGCATGCAGGTATTCCGATAGAATACATTTTCACGCAGAGTACCTTCTCTGGTTTCATATATTTTCTTGTGAAGCGCACAGGAATAGGTCTGGAAATATATATTATAATGTATACAATAAGACTTACAGTCTGGCCTATGCCAGTTGCAAGTGCAGCGCCCTCAATTCCCATACGTGGAAATATGCCAAGTCCGAATATAAGTACAGGGTCAAGTATAATATTGGTTATGCAGCCTGTGAGCATGGCGGTCATAGAAACAGTCATTCGTCCGACAGCCTGAAATGTTTTTTCAAATACAAGTTCCCATGCAAGCATTAGTGAAAATGCAAATGCGATGACAGAGTATTTCATACCAAGGTCAATAACAGTCTGGTCATTAGTAAACATATTAAGAAATGGTCTTATGAGTATAATACAGCCAGCCATCAGCACAATTCCGTGGACAGTGCTTAAGAATAAGCCCTGACTTGCAGCTTTATCGGCGGTTTCCTTATCAGAAGCTCCCATATAAAATGCTATTACAGCATTGATACCTATTCCAAAGCCGATCATGACAGAGTTGATAAAGTTCTGCATAGGGAATACAAGTGATATGGCAGTCATGGCATTTTCACTTATCTTAGCAACAAAAAAACTGTCGACAATGTTGTAAAGGGAATTCACAAGCATAGATATAACCATGGGAAGAGCCATGGTTAATAAAAGCTTTAGTATGTTTTGTTTTTTCATGTAAGTCTGATCCATAATAGTCCTCGTTTCTTTAATATTTTATGGTGAAAATTCTAAAGAATCACGTTATCTTATCTTAATTAATGCTTATAAAATAGCATAATACAGTATTATAAGCACAAAAAAACCACATAGCTCGTAAGCTATGTGGCGAAAAATAGAAACATCTAGAAAAATCCACATGTGTTTTATAAATAAATTGTAGTAAAACTTACTTTGTGTAGAAACAATGTATGCGGATTATATCATTGAGATAATCACTTGTCAATCAATAATCTGATTAGATATAATCTGACACATATGGTACAGCATGGAAAAGTATGTCATCGAGCTTTTCCACAGCCTCTTTCGTAGTTTCAATCCGTTCCATACTGTAAAGCTTTTCAGCACTTTTATAGCCAAGCAGCATAGTTGTAAGTGTAGCTATTGACATTTTCATAGTATAGTCGGGAGTACCGGTTGTTATACTACAGTGTCCGTCCTTGAACATGACAATGAATCTTCCGTTATTCCAGGAAAGAAGCTCATCTTCGATATCGAAAGCAAAGACACATGCAGGTTCATCAGGGTCGATGGCATATTTTCCAAAAAACTGCCTGATATCGATAATTCTTCCCATAGCATAAGGTCTGATAGTTTCCTTTATATCACTGTCATCAAGCTCAAAGGCTATCGGTTCGCTGTAATAGTTGTTGCCACGTACTTCATCAATCATAGAATCGTGGGCATGTATATATTCCCACAGTCCAAGCTGGGCTTCACGGTTTAGATATATCATTTCCTTAACGTGCATAATGTCGGAGCTTATCATATACACCATATATCCATAAGGAACATCATCCCTTGAATAATATATAGCAACCATAGTGTCGTCCTCATCCCAGCGCCAGTATTCTTCCCATGCAAGGTTGTTGCGGTACAGGCAGCCATGGGTTTTTTCGGCGAATTTGGAATGAAGCTTGTGAAATTCCTCATCATCCCATGATACTCGTCGTACATATCCAGGTTCGTGTAACTTTTCTGGAATCTGTCGGTCTTTAATAGTGTATGTCATTTTGTTAGATATGATTTCCCATCCAAGATTGCGGTAGAGAGGTATTGAATAAGGATATAGCAGTGCAAATGACTTGTGTCCTTCACGCATACGTGTAAGACACTGTATCATAAGTTTTTTCATAATTCCGTGGCCAGTGTATTCAGGATATGTGCATACGCTTGTTACAAAGCCTACATTATAACGTATGCCATATATGTTCATATCAAGTGGATATACGGCAAACTGAGCGATAAGCTCATTCTTATCAAAGCATCCAAGAACGTCAGCTCTTTGAAGAACCGGGAACTTAGACTGCTTTATCTCATCATCTTTCCAGCCAGTTTCGGCAAGCTCAGCTTCTGTTACCTGAAAGGCATATCTTAAAAGTGCATTATATTGTTCGGCATCATCTGTTGTAAGAGGCCTTATTATATATTCTTCATCATTAGGAAAGTTCATAACAATTAATCCTTCTTAATTATTTTAGTACACAAACATTTTAGATTATCGTCATTATTTGTCAAGGTGTAAATAAATGCTATCACAAAAGCTATGACAAATGTCATAATTAATGGAAAATTAATATAAAACATGCTGATAAAATGATACAATAATAAAATAATGGACAAAATTATTTATTGTTTAAAATTAAATGAGCAAAAAATAAGAAAGAAATGAGGTGTTTTTATGTGTACAGCAGCAACTTATAAAACCAAAGATTTTTATATGGGAAGAACTCTTGATTATGAGTTTTCTTATGGTGAGGAGATAACTATAACTCCAAGAAACTATGAATTTAATTTCAGACATGCAGGACAGTTAAAGTCACACTATGCGATTATAGGAATGGCTTTCGTGGCAGGTGGATATCCTCTTTATTATGATGCTGTCAACGAAAAGGGTGTAGGTATGGCAGGACTTAACTTTGTTGGAAATGCAGCTTATGAGGAAGTTATATTAGATGATGAGTCAGATGCCATACAGGTTGCACAGTTTGAATTCATACCATGGATACTAAGCCAGTGCTCATCAGTTATTGAGGCAAGGACAAAGCTCTCGCAGATGAGGCTTACGAAAACACCTTTCAGCGAACAGCTCCCAGCAGCACAGCTCCACTGGATTATAGCAGATAAGGATGATTGCATAGTTGTAGAATCTATGAAGGATGGACTGCATGTATATGATAATCCTGTCGGAGTGCTTACAAACAATCCACCATTCCCTATGCAGATGTTTGAGCTTAATAACTATGCCGGAGTATCAAGAAAACAGCCAGAAAGCACATTTGCAGGAGTGCTTAAGCTTAATGCATATAGCAGAGGTATGGGTGGAATGGGAATACCAGGTGATCTTTCAAGCCAGTCACGATTTGTTAAAGTGGCATTTACAAAGCTTAATGCAGTATCTGGAAGTGACGAGATGGAGAGTGTAAGCCAGTTCTTCCATATACTTGGTTCAGTAGACCAGCAGAGAGGCTGCTGCGAGGTGGCAGATGGAAAGTTTGAGATAACTATATATACATCGTGTTGTAATGCGACCAAAGGAATATATTATTATACAACCTATGATAATCACCAGATAACAGCAGTAGATATGCGAAAAGAAAATCTGGATGCTTCACAGCTTATAAGATATCCTATTATAACTACTGGTGAGGTAAGATGGCAGAATAAGTAATGTTTAACTAATAGGCATATCTTGTGATTTAAAGAGTTTGTTTATATATGGGAGGATTAAGGTTGAAGTACGATTTTGATACAGTAGTTGACAGAAGAAACACAGGGTCACTTAAATGGGATGTGCGTGAAAATGAGCTTCCTATGTGGGTTGCCGATATGGACTTTAAGACAGCACCGGCTATTACAGAAGCTATTATAGAAAGGGCACAGCATGGAATATACGGATATTCCATAGTACCGGATGAGTGGGGGCAGTCTTACAAGGAATGGTGGAAAAACAGACATAACTGGGATATAGACACAGACTGGCTTGTGTTTACAACAGGTGTTATTCCTGCTATATCGAGTGTGGTAAGAAAGCTCACAACACCTAATGAAAATGTGCTTATACAGACACCTGTTTATAACATTTTCTTTAATTCGATAGTAAATAACGGCAGACGTGTACTTGAAAGTCCGCTTATATACAAAGATGGAGAATACAGCATAAACTGGACAGACCTTGAAAGTAAGCTGTCAGACCCACAGACATCGCTTATGATATTGTGCAATCCCCAGAATCCGTCAGGAAAAATATGGGACAGGGAAACTCTGAAAAGAATAGGTGAGCTATGTAAGAAATATTATGTAACAGTCGTTTCAGATGAGATACATTGCGACATAACTGACCCGGACAAGGAATATATTCCATTTGCATCTGTGTCTGATATATGCAGAGATATAAGTATTACATGCATAGCACCAACAAAGACTTTTAATATGGCAGGTATCCAGACAGCAGCAGTTGTTGTTCCACAGAAGAACTTAAGACATAAGGTATGGCGTGCACTTAACACAGATGAGGTTGCTGAGCCGAACACATTTGCAATATCAGCAGCAATAGCAGCTTATAAGAATGGTGCAGAATGGCTTGATGAATTAAGGCAGTATATAAGTAATAATAAACAAATCGTGTATGATTATGTGAAAGCTAACATACCGGATATAAATGTGGTTAAGAGTGATGCAACATATCTTTTATGGATAGACTGCTCAAAACTTACGAAAGACAGCAGAAGGCTTGCGGCAGATATAAGAAAGAAGACAGGACTTTATCTGTCGGCAGGAAGTGTATATGGAAAAGGTGGAGAGAGATTTTTAAGGTTGAATATAGCGTGCCCGGAGAGTGTTCTTAAGGATGGACTTGAAAGACTTAAAAATGGCTTAATGGAGGTTAATGAGGGCAGCAGGCTTAGGTATGAGATGTTTGAGTATATGTTGGAGGAGTAAGTGGATTAATATATAAAATAATTCTTATATGAACTATATAAAATAAGTCTTATAACCATAATAATAAGAAATAATAAGATATATTTCATATATACTTATGAAAATTTAATATATTTCTTAGAAATAATTGACAGAAAAAGTTAAAAACTTAACAATTTAAAGGTTGCTTTTTGCTAACTGATTATGTATACTATCAAAAGAATGTGGTTAAATCCATTTTCTGTAAATTACTATAATACTTATAAAAGGTATTAAGGAACTACAATTAAAGAAAAGAGGTTTAATGTAAAATGGCAAACGTTGATTTAAGCAAGTATGGTATTACAGGCGCTACAGAAATTATTCACAATCCTTCTTATGAATTATTATTCGAAGAAGAAACAAAGGCTTCTAACGAAGGTTACGAAGTAGGAAAGGAAAGCGAACTTGGTGCTGTTGATGTTATGACAGGTATCTATACAGGTCGTTCTCCTAAGGATAAGTACATTGTAGTAGATGAGAATTCTAAGGACACAGTATGGTGGACTTCAGATGAGTACAAGAATGATAACCACCCAATGTCAGAAGATGTATGGGCTAAGGTTAAGGATATTGCTAAGAAAGAACTCTGCAACAAGAGACTTTTCGTAGTAGATGCGTTCTGTGGTGCTAACAAGGATACAAGAATGGCTGTTCGTTTTATCGTAGAAGTAGCATGGCAGGCACATTTCGTAACTAACATGTTCATTAAGCCAACAGCAGAAGAACTTGAAAACTTCGAGCCAGATTTCGTAGTATATAACGCTTCTAAGGCTAAGGTTGAGAATTACGCAGAATTAGGTCTTAACTCAGAGACATGTGTAGCATTCAACATCACAAGCCACGAGCAGGTAATCATCAACACATGGTATGGTGGAGAAATGAAGAAGGGTATGTTCTCTATGATGAACTACTACCTTCCACTTAAGGGAATAGCTTCAATGCACTGCTCAGCTAACACAGATAAGAATGGTGAGAACACAGCTATCTTCTTCGGTCTTTCAGGAACAGGTAAGACAACACTTTCTACAGATCCTAAGAGACTTCTTATCGGTGATGATGAACACGGCTGGGATGACAATGGCGTATTCAACTTTGAAGGTGGATGCTACGCTAAGGTTATCAACCTTGATAAGGAATCAGAGCCAGATATCTACAATGCTATTAAGAGAAATGCTCTTCTTGAGAACGTTACTCTTGATGAGAATGGTAAGATTGACTTTGCTGATAAGAGCGTAACAGAGAATACTCGTGTATCTTATCCAATTGACCATATTAAGAATATTGTAAGACCTATATCTTCAGCTCCAGCTGCTAAGAATGTTATCTTCCTTTCAGCTGATGCATTTGGTGTACTTCCTCCAGTATCTATTCTTACTCCAGAGCAGACACAGTACTACTTCCTTTCAGGATTTACTGCTAAGCTTGCTGGTACAGAAAGAGGTATCACAGAGCCTACACCTACATTCTCAGCTTGCTTCGGACAGGCATTCCTTGAGCTTCATCCTACAAAGTATGCTGCTGAGCTTGTTAAGAAGATGGAAAGGAGCGGAGCTAAGGCTTACTTAGTTAACACAGGCTGGAATGGAACAGGTAAGAGAATTTCTATTAAGGATACTCGTGGTATCATCGATGCTATCCTTTCAGGTGCTATTAAGACAGCTCCTACAAAGACACTTCCTATGTTCAACTTTGAAGTACCTACAGAACTTCCAGGTGTTGATTCAGGTATCCTTGATCCTAGAGACACATACGCTGATGCTTCTGAGTGGGAAACAAAGGCTAAGGATCTTGCAGAAAGATTTAACAAGAACTTTGTTAAGTATACAGGCAACGAAGCTGGTAAGGCTTTAGTAGCTGCTGGCCCTCAGTTATAATTAAGTTACATTAATAAAAACTGATCGCTGGGATATATACCGGATTGTAGTTTAATATTAATAAATAAAACTCCACATACTCTGTTTACATGACAGGGATGTGGAGTTTTTAATATGATTTTATATAGGTATTCATTATAAGTCCTGTTATTTAGCAGGAATTAAGAGAAAATCAAGATAAAAAAATCAGATTAGAGCTGTTTTCAGAGCTAAATCTCTGGTTTAACAATATTAAGTGGCATCATAAGATGGTTTATGAGGATTCGGTATGCTTCATTTCCATCGCCAGCTTTAAGCTTTTCAAAATATTCTTCATGTTCATCAACGGTTCCGATGCTTCGGCCATCCACCTGGAGAGCAGATTGCGTTGTAAGTCTGATAAGATACATAAGACGCTGGAACATATGGTTGATTTCTTCATTCTCTATATAGTTAACGAGTAGAAGGTGGAATTCGTGGTCATAGTTGATGAAGCTTTCATAATCATCATCAAGATTAATAGCTTCCTTTTGCTTATCAAGAATTTCTCCAAGCTTTTCTATAGTCCGCTGACCTTTTGGCGTATTGTATTCGTCAGCCAGACATTGTGTGCAGAAGCCTTCTATGGCACATCTTATCTGTATAGTTTCCTTCATATCCTTCTGGCTTAACTGTCTTATTCTGAAGCCCTTGCTTGGAATAACTGTTATATAACCATCCTGGCTGAGACACTGGAGAGCCTCACGCATGGGAGTTCTTGATATTCCTAGTTCTTTGGATAACTTAGTTTCTGAGTAAAGAGTATTAGCATCCAGCTTGTGGCTGAGAATAAGATTCTTGATATAGTTGTAAGCCTCAAGCTGTAATGACGACATAAGCTGCATATATTCCTCCGTTGTATAAATGCCTGATAATAGTTATGTCCATAATATGTTATAAAATCTTAATGAACAGTAACTAAAAATGAAAAAGTAACAAAAATGAAAAAGTAATAAAAAAACATAAAAAATACAATTTACCTAACATATAATAGTCGATAATTGACTATAGGTCAATGAAATTAATATAAAATCGGTACACCGGTATGCAATATTTATGATAAAATTATTAAAAACTTGGATATGTTAGGTGATTGTATTAATATAATTATTGGAAATATCTTGATTATTATGTGATTTAATAGTTAAAATATTTTTTGATTGCCAGTTTTGTAAAGTTATCTTTACAAATGCAAGAAAGATATTATATAAAAATAAAAAGGAAAAACAGATAAAACAAATGTTATTGTTATATTAACATCATAATATTTAATAAGCGATTCACAACTATTATATCACTTATAAGTATATAAAGCTGCACAAATAATCATGAATAAAAAATGTATTTTTGGTTAATCTGTTTTTGAATACAGTACTATAATACAAACCGTAAAAAGAAATAGATAAACTTAACACCACCTCTTTGTTGAAGGCCTGCTAAGCTAATCAGATTTTTGGAGGAAAAGATAAATGAATACTTTAAAAGCTGAAAAAAGAAGCATGAGTGACAAAGCAAAGAAATTAAGAAGAGAAGGTTATGTAACAGGTAATGTGTTTGGCAGAAGCATTGCTGAATCGATTCCGGTACAGATTGAGAAAAAGGAAGCAGAAAAGTTCCTTTCTGTCTGTGGCAAAGGTAGTGAAGCACAGCTTTCCCTTGAAGGACAGCAGTATGATGTCCTTGTAAAGGAAGTAGATTATGATCCTATCAAGAGACAGACATTAGAGATTGATTTTCAGGTTCTTACAGAAGGCGAAAAGGTTCGTTCTGTAGCAGAGATTGTACTTGTTAATCATGAACTTGTACAGGGAGTACTTGAACAGCATATGGAAGAGATTCCTTATAAGGCAGGCAAGTCTGCACTTGTTGAAAAAGTCAGTGTAGATGTTGGTAATCTTAAGCCTGGCGACAGTATTAAGGTAGAAGATCTTGATATCGCTAAGGATAAGGATGTTTCAATCTCACCAGATGTATTAGAGAAGGTTGTTGTCAGTGTAACAGAACAAACATATGCTGAAGCAGATGCAGATACCACAGAAGCAGCTGAAACAACAGAAGCTTAGGTAGTGCATGGAGGGATTTGCAGTATAAGGACTTCTGATTCTTAAAGTTAAAATATAGCATTTATAAATCCGGTATGTATCAAGTCATGCATACCGGATTTTTGTGCGATTTTTGTACAATTTTTTATGCTTTTAATATGATTTTATGATACCAGGGTCAAAAGATCTAAACCCACATGAGCTTGCTCATAGGTGGGTGAAAGACCTGGGGACCCGCCCCGATATGAGCATAAAAGTGGGATGATAATCCCACGATATGCGAATATTGGGGAGAATTGTGGGAGTGCGTAGCACGGAACAATTCGTAGGTATCAAAGTCGGGGGCTTTTGACCCCGACATCATTTTATGTGATTATAAAAATGTGCATTTCTTAAATACTGCTTTTATGTTGAATTTTGTTGATTATAGATATATACTATATTTATGTGTCATTAAGACTGTAAGAATGTGACTAAAGTGTAGAAGGTAGGTATTGCGTATGAGTAAAGCGTATGATGCGGAAGAGTTCAAAGCAAGGGCTAATATTAAGACAAGGAATGTATGGTTTTTGTTGAATCTGTTATTGACAGCACAGTATTGTTCTAATGTTACAAAAGGAACTTATGATTCCAAATATATAGTCCCATTTTTACTGCTATGCTGGGTGCCATATGTATCAGGATCTATATATCTTAAGATTAAGGGAAAGAATGCACCATTTTATAAGCTCGCAATAACTATAGGATATGGAATATTTTATGGCTTTATAGTATGTACAAGCCAGACTATGCTTTCTTTTGCATATATATTTCCTGTTGCAAGTATGTTTATTCTTTTTAAGGATAGGAAGTTTATGATACGATGCGGTGTGTTTAATTGCATTATGTTAATACTGGCATCAATATACCGCTTTGCTATATTAGGCATGAATACCACTGCTGATGTAGATAACTATATGTTACAGATATCATGTATAATATTAAGCTATGTTTGTTATGTTATGTCTATTAATCACCTGAATCTTTCAGATGGTGCACTTACAGATTCAATCAAGGATGATCTTGAAAGAGTTGTTAAGACAGTTGAACAGGTTAAGGATTCAAGTAATATGATTGTTGATGGAATCACAGTTGTACGTGAACTTGAAGAAGAAAACAAACAGGGTGCTAACTTCGTAGTATCAAGTATGAAAGAACTGTCACAGAATAACGCTATACTCCGTGACAGAACAGACTCATCAACTGACATGACGACTAAGATTAATGACCAGGTAGAGAATGTAGCTTCACTTATTAATGATGTAGTAAAGCTTGTAAGTGAATCGGTTGAACATACAGATATGAGTACAAAGGAGCTTTCTGATGTAGTTGAAAGTACTAATACCATGGCAAGATTATCTGGTGATGTAGATAATATATTACATGAATTCCAGCAGGAGTTTGAAAAAGTTAAGACAGAAACAGGAACTATTGAAGAAATCAATTCACAGACGAATCTTCTTGCACTTAATGCATCCATAGAAGCAGCAAGAGCCGGGGAAGCTGGTAAGGGCTTTGCAGTTGTAGCTGATGAGATAAGAAACTTAAGTGATGAAACACAGGAATCATCAGATAGAATTATGACTGCACTTAATCATCTTGGCAACACATCAGGTAAAATGCTTGATTCAGTAAAGGGTATGTTATCAATCATACAGGAGACACAGGGCAAGGTTATAAAGGTTAACGAAAGTGTTTCCGGAATAGCAGCTGACTCTAACCAGATAGGACAGCATATAGGAGTTGTCGATTCTGCCATGCAGGAGGTTGAGAGTTCTAACCGCAATATGGTCGATAATATGAAGCAGATAGAAAGTGTTATGCAGGTTATCAATGACTGTATAACTAATGCAGATGAAAGTACTAAGATTATGCTTAGTAAGTATGAGGAATCTGCACGTAATGTCAATAAGATTGAAAGCGTAGTCGGAGCTATGATGGAAAAGCTCGGAGTTGGTGGTTTCATGGGAATCCAGGATATAAAGCATGGTATGAGATGTACAGTCAGACAGCTTATATCAGGAAAGCCTTCTGATAAAGATTATAGTGGCGAGATAATTTCACAGAAGGATGGAGCTTTATATGTAAGATTCGATAAGGAAGATGTTGATGTTGATAATACAGCTTTAAGATATGAAATAGAGATTGTGGCAGGCAATGTTCTTTATCGGTGGAGTGATGTATCAGCTAAAAGGGCATCTGAATATAAAGAAGATGTATGCAAGCTTGTTGTATCAACACTTCCAAGCATTGTTAACAGAAGAAAGTATACAAGAATGCCGATACATAACAAATGTACTATAATTTTTTCGGATGATACCGGAACAACATTCGCAGGCGAGATGGTTAATATAAGCGCTAATGGTTTTGCGTTTATGTCTAAGGCAGCAGAATTTGCCGAATGTAATGGCAAAAATATGATAGTAAACATTCCTGATTTCCCAATAGAACAGGGAAGATATCTTGAGGGTGTTGCAATAAGAAGTACAGATAGTGATGGCAGCTACATAGTAGGATGCCGTATGCCAGAGGATAGCATAGAGATAGGTAACTATGTTAACAGAAATTATTCGGAATAATGTCTGTTAATATAAAAATGTAAGCCGGTGGTAACATTCTTTTTGTATTATGGTGGTAGAACAATAGTATGGTATAGAGGGTTCTGGATATTATAATTACAGTAAGATACGAATTGATGCCTACAGAATAAGATCTTTAGATCATGGCATCATCATAATATGGAAAGCAGATGGTTGAATGAAATCGGTTAAAGATTATAATAGCTATGTAAAGCTTATAAGAGCTGTTGTTATGGTTGTTGTATGTTTTACAGTTATATATGTAGTAACGCTTGCTGGGAAAAGCAGGATAAATAATTATAAAAGCAGTGAAAAATCAAAGCAGGATGACAGTAGTGTTATTCCTGAAGAAGATGAAGAGGCATATGAGCTTCCACCAAGAACACTAAACACAGCAGTTATTCCTTATGATGGAAAAGAAAGGGCTGTATCATGCTGGGGGGATTCCATGATGTTTGGTATAGGAGCTGGGGAAGCATATGTTTTCGGTGAAGATAACGTACTTGATATATCAGACTGGACTACACCATATACGTTAGAATATCTGACTGGCATTAAAGTGTATAATCTTGGTGTTTCGGGGGAAACATCGAACGAGATAGCACTTCGACAAGGTGGAATAAAAATGTATGCTGATAACACATTTGAAGTTGGTTATGACGACAGTGTTGAAATCAGTATAATAGATGAATATGGCAATCCTGTATATATGGCTGATTTTAGTGCATATGGATATGTGGAACCACATGAATCAGATGTAGTATATATCAATGATGATATGTTTAAGATAACAGGAACAGAAGAAACCGGACTGTATATATGCCGGTATTCAGAAGAAGAAGATGTCTATGATGCATTTACAACTGTATATGAGGGTACGCAGATTGTAACCAAAGCCTCCCATGAACGTAAGAATGATATTCTTATACTTGAAATAGGAAGTAATGGAGGCTGGGATAATTATAGGCAGCTTATAAGCCAGTATGATGCCATGATTCAGAATGCTGGCTGTGATTATTTTATCATAGTGGGTGATACAGATGATCCTGGAACGTCAATAGCGGATACTGCGCAGGGGTTCAGGAATGATGATGGAACATATGTAGGAGTTGGTGATACTGCATGGGAAGCAACACTAAGGGAAGCATATGGAGAGCATTTCATTAATATGAGAACATATCTTATAGAAAATGGTCTGTCAGATGTCGGTTTAAGAGCGACTAAAGCTGATTACAGAGGATTCAGGCGGGGGCGTATATCCAAACAGCTAAGGTCTGACTGGACACATTTTAATTCGTATGGGTATTATGCGAAGGGGCTGGCAATCTATGCGAAGGGGGTGGAACTAGGATATTGGAAATGATGTATAGGGGCATCAGTTTAAGGAGTAGAAATATAAATGAACAGAAATGGTAAAAAAAATAAAAATTATGCAGAGCTTATAAAAGAGTTTATAAAAAACAATAAGAAGGCTTCCATATGTACAATGGCAATAATTCTTGTAGTTTTAGCAACAGTGGTAACAACAGTAACAGCAGGTGCTGTTAAAAAGAAAAAGCTTAGCAAAAGGCAGGAAGATACAAGTGTTGTAGTGGACATAACAACTGGTACAACGAATGAAGAAACAGAAGCTACAGAAGAAGAAACAGAGGAAGAAACAGAAGCAGAGGTTGTAGAAGACTATGTTGTTGAAGAATTCTTTGAGAATGAGATATCAACAGAAGACCAGGAAGCATTAGAACTTCCATCAAGAAGGCTGAATGTAGAGAATCGTCCATATGATGGTGCCAGAAGATATATTTCATATTTTGGAGATAGTATGGTAGCTGGTGTAGGCTGCGGTTCGGTCAACGCATCGGTTAATGGAATGAATATAACAGGATGGACGTCTCCACGTACTATATCATATCTTACAGGCATTGAAACTTATAATTTCGGTGTTCCGGGTGAGACCTCTTACGAGATAGCTTACAGGGCAGGTGGAGTAAAGCTTTATACAGACAGAAGTGTGACAATAAGTGAAGATGTTTCAGCGATAGTCAGACTTATAGATGAAGATGGAGATGTATTCACATGTGATGATTATAGTGGTTATGGAGTTGAGAGTAACTCATATCCAGATACGATGTATATTAATGGATATCTGTGTAAGGTTATGAATACAGGTTATAACGAAGTCAGTATACAGCTTGTAAAAGGTTATGCAGCATATAGTATGGATACGGCTGATACAGGTGTAAGACATATACAGGCCCAGCAGTATGCTGACAGCAATATAAAACCAGTAAATAACGACATGACGGATGAACCAGCAGGTGTAAAAATAACAGAGAATGCAACAACAGGAAAGAAACCATCAGAAAATATAACAGAAACATCAACGGAAAAATCAACACAGGCACCAACAGAAGTGACAACAGAAAAATCAACAGAAAAACCAACAGAACCACCAACGAATCCGTCTATAGGTCTTGTAGATATTCCAGAAGGCTCATTGGCTGAACCAAAGGCAGCAAAAGACCATAGCCAGAAGGATATTCTCATACTAGAGATAGGAAGTAATGGAGGCTGGGGAAGCGATTATCAGACACTCATACTTCAGTATGACAACATTATTATCAATTCAGGCTGTGACTATTATATAATAGTTGGTGATACAGATGATCCAGGAACATCCATAGGTGATGATAACCAGGGTGAATATAATGAAGATGGTTCTTATGTTGGTATAGGTGATACATCATGGGAGGCAGCATTAAGAGAAGCATATGGAGCTCATTTCTTTAACACCAGAACATATATAATACAGTATGGACTGGATGTATGTGGATTGAAGACGACAACAGAGGATCTTGAAAACTTCAAGCGTGGTAATATATCAAAGCAGTTAAGATATGACTGGACGCATTTTAATGCCTATGGATATTATGCAAAAGGCATGGGAATATATGAAAAAGGAAAAGAACTCGGATATTGGAGTTGATAAGTAGTAAAATCTGACATATAATCTGAAATAATGTATATGATATTATCATTATGACAGTTTATATGTCATTTTTAATATAATGATGTCGGGGCGAGTTCCAAGGTCTTTCACCCACATATGAGCAAGCTCATGCGGGTTTAAACCTTTTGACACTGGTATCATATAATACAGGCAGGAGAAATAGTGTGAAAAATAAGATTTTTCACACGCAAGAATGGAGATTATTATGACAAAAAAACAACTGGCAATAGAGGTTATAGAACGGCTTAAAAAGCAATATCCTGATGCAGGATGTACACTGGATTATGATGAGGCATGGAAGCTGCTGGTAAGCGTAAGACTTGCAGCACAGTGTACAGATGAAAGAGTGAATATAGTTGTACAGGGCTTGTTTTCCAAATATCCATCAGTTAGTGCACTGGCACATGCAGATGTGGATGATATAGAGAAAATAGTACGTCCATGTGGTCTTGGTAAAAGTAAGTCACGTGATATAAGTGCATGCATGAAGCTGCTTCATGAAAAGTATAATGATAAGGTTCCAGATACAATGGAAGAGCTTTTAAAGCTTCCAGGTGTAGGAAGGAAAAGTGCGAATCTTATTATGGGAGACGTATACGGAAAGCCAGCTATAGTCACAGATACACATTGTATAAGGCTGTGTAACAGGATAGGACTGGTAAAGGATGAAAAAGAGCCTAAGAAGGTAGAGATGGCATTGTGGAAGATAGTGCCTAAAGAAGAAGGAAGTGACTTATGCCACAGATTTGTTATACATGGAAGAGAGGTCTGTACAGCAAGAACAAAGCCTCATTGTGATAAGTGCTGTCTTTGTGATATATGTAAAAAAATGCTGTAGCCGCATCGTTTTGCAGGAGTTTAACATACTGTGAAAAGCATGTGCAGAAATGGAGATTAATATGGGAAATACCAAAAACTATAAAATGATAATATCCTATGATGGTACAAGATATTATGGATGGGAGCATCAGCCTAATACTGATATGACGATTCAGGGAAAGCTTGAGAATGTGCTTTCACAGATGATAGGTGCAGATGTTGAAGTTATAGGTGCAGGAAGAACGGATGCAGGAGTACATGCTAAGGGAATGGCTGCTAATGTACATATGGATACTGATATGTCAGAAAACCAGATATGTGATTATATGAATAAGTATCTGCCAGAAGATATATGTGTGCAGGAGGTCAGGATTGCTTCTGAACGTTTCCACAGCAGATACAATGCTATGGGGAAAACTTATTGTTATACATGCTATGTTGGGGATAAAAAACCCGTGTTTAACAGAAAATACGTACATATAACTGGTGCGATGCCTGATGTTGAGGCTATGAAAAAAGCAGCGGAATATCTTGTTGGAGTACATGACTTTGCAAGCTTCTGTGGTAATCCTAAGATGAAGAAGTCAACAGTCAGGGAGATATATTCGATAGATATATCCCTAAAAGGTGCATATCTTAATATGACATATCATGGCACAGGATTTTTACAGTATATGGTAAGGATTTTGTCGGGAACACTTCTGGAGGTAGGATTCCATAAGAGAACACCAGAAAGTATGATAGAGTTAATAGAAGCAAAAAACAGAGCCCTTGCTGGTGCAACAGCACCGGCAAAGGGACTTAGTCTGTTAAAGGTACATTATGCCAGATAATAAGAAGCTTTAATATCATAAATATGATGAATTGTACCGGTTATAACTATTATCGTTACATGAATTTAGAACGCCATTTCAGTGCTTCCTCTCTGTATTGGGAGGCTACATTCATAAGTTCATCGTATTGAAGTCTGATACTGTTAATAACAGCTGCCTGTTCGTTAATTTTTGCCTGACAGGCAGCTAATTTATTCTTATTATTATCGTTTTCTTTTATTTCAGAGACAAGTCTCATTTCTTTAATATGTCCGATTTCTTCAATAAAAAACATCCGGTTATTTACATATAGAAAAAGAGTATTACCAGCCTTGAAGATATGATAATCAGATATATCTGTCACACAGGATGGCAGTGGAACAGGAAAAGCTTCTGTGCAGTTATGTATATCGCCAAAAGAAAGACAGTGAAGACAGAGGTGTTTTAAAAGAGGGTTGTTCTTAAGGTAAAAAAGAAGTAGAGAATGATTACATACACAGATAGATGGATTATATAACTCAGGAATATTATTGCCGCTTACTGTATATATACTCTGGCTTTCCATTATGTTTTTAATGTGAAGTGAATTGTCGGTTGAGATATATGTATAGTATAAAGTGTCGTTATAAACACATTCATTAAGTCCATGGTTATAGTCAGTGGCAAGTACTATGGGACGTTCAAGTCCTCCAAAATGAGCGATTCTTAAGAATATATTAGAACCTGCGGCATATATAATAAGCTGACGGTTGTTTCCAACAGAATATACATTAGACATAATAACCTTCATTTATAATACTTATTAAAATGTATGGTAGCATAAAGAGCTTTAGAACATATAATGTAGTAAGAATTATAAAAAGAAAGGAATATGATATGGCGAGATGTAAATGCAAAAAGAGTGGGTGCTGTACAAAGATTGTAAGTGATATTGTATCTAATATGCCTAATGGCTGTTTTGATGTTTGTACGAATCCGATATGTGGATCACCTTCCGAGCTTAGTTTATTTGCACCGCTTATATATGATCAGATTGGTATTAACCTTTGTGCTGTAGCTGCTGCGGGTGTGGATATATCGGCTAATTATCCAACTGTTACCAACGCAGCAGCAAGTGTTGTTGAAATATCATACGAGTATGGCGCGGGCAATGTTGTGATAAACCAGATACCGGGCAGACCAAACTGCTATTCAGTCAAGCTTTCTAATCTTCAAGTAACATTTGCACTTAATCTGTATGATGAAAATTGCAGACTTGTGGCGACTATATATCCAACAGTTGAATATCTGCCATCAGATACAACGGCAGCAACATATGATGAAGATGTTAATCCTTCATCAGTTGAGCTTGAAATATTTGCACCGTATGGCGTATCTTACAACAGGGAAGGGGAAAGCTTCCAGCCAGCTTTGAATTATACAGGTTTCTTATCAGGTGATAACGGAATTACACAGGGGCTTAATCTTTATGCCATACCTAAGGTATTAGATATCGACATAGCGACAGATGAGGTGACTATAGGTCTTTCAGTTATATTGCAGAGCCTTTATTATGCAGGCTACAGAGTTGCAAGTGCTGGAAAGATAGTTACTCCAAAGGGCAGTATAGTATCACAGGAGAATTCAGATGAGATGAAGTTCGTATGTGGTAATCTGTTAAATCTTGCTATTAAACCACTTGATCTTAGTCCACCACATTGTGAGAGCAGTCTTAAAAATGACTGTGATAAGGGATGCCAGCCAGTATGTGAAGAGAATCTGCCACAGTGTCCAACATGTTCGATATAGCATGTTAAATATAATGGTTTGATATAGCGGGTTAAGTATAACAGGTTTAATATAGCAGGTTATAGCAGGTAATTAAAAGATATAATAGTAAATAACAAAACAGGACCAAGAATCATATACCTGACATGAAATCATGAAAGGTGTTATTCTGGGTCCTGATAAAGTTAAAGCTGCCTAATATATACAGACTACTATTATTAAGAATGTTCAAATTTAACAATCTGGGTTATATCGTTGTAGCCAAGAGAATGCATCTTGCTTTGGAAGCGATGCAGTGCCTCATCGAATTCCTGATATGAACGATATGTATCATCAAAATAAGAAATAGCTTTGCTATGGTCTCCATCTTCGTTGGCCTGCCATGACAGAGTGGCATACCTGTGAAGGTCTTCATGTGATTTGGCAAGTGATATATATTCCTTGCTGTGTATAAGCCGTTCATCTGATACCTGTTTAAGCCACTTTCCAAGCTTACATCTACCAGGATCATCCACCTGTTTTTTCTGAAGATGCTCAAAGCCTACAATGTTGTTATATACACGCCATGTGAGTACGAAATGATCCACTTCAAATACACGTACCCAGTCCTGCTCAGTTATTTTTGAGCATCCACGTACAAGATCACTTCTTGTTTTATCTAGATATCGTCCAATCTTAAATACACGTCGTCCAGTCTGCAGGCAGTCGTTCGATAAAGTGTTATAGCTTTGTGATATATTTTCAATCTGCTTGGAGAAAGAACGGGTTACTTTAGTCTGTGTATCTATATCGTTAAACACACTGTCAACACCTTCACGTATGCTTATCATCTGATTATTCATCTGCTGCATGGAAACAATAGACTTTTCAACCTTTGAATTCCCTTCTGCAAGGCTGACAGTTGTTTCATCCATGGCAAGAGCCAGCTCATCTATATTCTCTTTAAGTTCAGTAACATATTTTACTATATCTTCAGCAGATTCAGCTGTGTTACTGGATAAAAGCCGTACCTGGTCGGCAACAACAGCGAAGCCTTTTCCTGCTTCACCAGCTCTTGCAGCCTCTATAGATGCATTAAGTGCAAGAAGGTTGCTCTGGTTGGCAACTTTTTTTACAAGGTCCACGATTTCTTCAATCTTACCAATCTTGCCTTTAAAATTCTGTACACGATTGTTAATAACCTCTATGCGCTTGGATGATTGATTAACGGCAGTAATACTGTCATTCATATCGTTAGTTATATTTTGTGATACCTCAATGATATTATGTGTGTTATCCCTGATATTTCCCATGGCAGAGGAGATATTGTCAATAGAATCTTCAAGATTAAGACTGGCATTTTCCATGTGCTTTATAGACATGGTCTGCGATTCAACCTGTTCAAATGTATCCTTCATAAGACTGTTATCACCTATGATACTCATAGTTTCATTCAGTCGCATAACAACAGGATTGTTTATCTGTTTCATGGAAAAAAGCATAGAGTTAAGCTTACCGCCGATAACAGAACTGTCAAAATCTGCTGGATTAACATCGTCAAAACCTCCTGAAATAATATTATCAATAGAATCTAATAATAGCTGCGCATCATGGTCAGATAACACATGCTGCTCCTTTTTTTTAACGAACATATAATTTACATCCCCTTATTCATATTATGTATAATAAATAATCACGAAAAAAATCATTTATATAATAACATACTTTAAGAAAAAATGCATTATAATTATTTAAAAAAGTTGTGACATGTTATTAAAAGTGTGCATATTGTTGTTTTGGATAAAGAACATATCGGTTATTTTGCAAAGTAAATATTTTAATATTCAAATATTTAAATAAAAAAACAGCGGTCATATATCGATAAAAACAATACATGACCGCTGTGTAGTTAATATTAACGTGAAACCTCGTTGCCAGCTTTGGCAAATGCGAGCTTCATCACCTCATCTACTGATACAAGGTTGAAATCTCCGCTTACAGTGTGCTTTAAGCAGCTTGCTGCATTAGAAAATTCAACAGCCTTCTGAGGGTCAAAGTCGTTTATAAGACTGTAAATTATACCTGCACAGTAGGCATCACCAGCACCGATGTAATCAAGTATATTCATAAAGAATTCCTGGCTGTAGTAAGCCTTTCCTTCTGTGTATATCATTGACTGAAGCTTAAATGTAGTTATGGAGGTTTCTGTTCTCCATACAGAAGCTACCATCTTGAAGTTAGGGAACATCTTTGTAAGTTCTTCTGCAATATATGCATTCTTTTCTTTATCAGACTTAGATGCATCCATGCCAAATATACCAACTGCATCATCTTCGTTAGCTATGCATATATCTACATATCTGCATACTTCACTCATGACTTTATTAGCTTTTTCACTCGACCAGAGCTTACTTCTGTAGTTAAGGTCGCAGCTTACTGTGATGCCACGTTTCTTAGCTTCTTTACAGGCTTCTATAGTGATTTCAGCCATATTATCACTTATAGCTGGAGTTATACCGGAAAAATGGAACCATGTTGCACCATCGAATATAGAATCCCAGTCAAAATCTTCCTTTGTAGCAAGGGCGAATGCGGAACCATTTCTATTATATATAACATTGGTTGGTCGCTGGCTTGTCTTTTTCTCAAGAAAATATATGCCAATCTGGTCGCCACCACGGACGATTCTGCTGACATCAACACCATACTGTCTTAAGGAGTTGACAGCACTCTGACCAATAGTATGCTTAGGAAGCTTGGTTACATAACGTGTATCAACATTAAAGTTAGCAAGTGATACAGCAGTATTAGCTTCACCACCGCCATAAACAGCCTCATAAGAGTGTGCCTGGGTAAATCTTTCATTGTTATCAGGTGAAAGTCTTAACATTAACTCACCAAATGTTATAATCTTGTGTTTCATCATTGTCTCCAATCATTATTTATACATTTGCATCATAATACTATACAGTAACGTATTGTAGCATATTTTGATAAAAAAGTAATGTCTTTTTAAAATAAGTTTGGTATTTTTTGTTATATTTTGTAATAGCTTTAGATTATTAAAATACAAAACAGAGGTAAAGCGGTGGTAAGGCAGCAATAAAGCCATTTTATTAAGCGTATCGACATAATTACCAAATTAAAGTATAATACCAATGTTAAAAGAAGTTAAAACTGGTGGATTTCCGGCTTTTGCGAAGAAGGGATTTATATAGTATGATTAGAAATGCATGTTTAGAGGATATATCAGATGGCAGATTATATGGTGAGAATGATATGGTAAGAGCAGATACGGATAACTGCAGCAATTGTAAAAAAATATGTTGTATTGGCATGGGAAAGACGATAGTGCTTGATCCGTATGATTGCTATAGATTGTCAGTAGGAACTGGTCTGTCCTTTGGACAGATGTCTGACAGCAATATAGAGCTTAATGTAGTGGATGGGTGTATTCTTCCTAATATTAAGATGCAGGCTGATACAGATGCCTGTTCTTTTCTGAACAAGGATAATATGTGCAGTATTCACAGCTACAGACCTGGAATATGCAGAATGTTCCCGTTGGGAAGATATTGGGAGGATGATGAACATTTTTATTACATATTGCAGACAGGAGAGTGTAATAAGGAAAGACTTACCAAGATAAAAGTGAAAAAGTGGCTGGGAATATCTGATACAGAGAGGTATAATGCTTATATAATAAAGTGGCACAGGTATCTTAAGAAGCTGCAAAAAACCTTGCCAGGGCTTACACAGGAACAGATAAGGACACTTAATATGTATAATTTGAAGACATTTTATATTAAGCCATACAAGTCAGAGGAAACATTCTTTGATGAGGTGGCAGAAAGAATAGAAGGCTCAGAGGCTATGTTTGGCTTGTAAAAGAGCCAGTAAAAAGCAGCAAAAGAGGTTGCTGATTATATGATAAACAGGGAGGAATAAAGAGTGAAGACAGATTTATTTAGTATAGGGAGCCTGACAGTACATGGGTATGGCCTGATGATAGGAATAGGCTTCATACTTGCTATGCTGCTTGCCGAATACAGGGCTAAAAGGCTTGGCCTGCGTGAGGAAGCAATTATTGATATTACCATAATAGCAGGTGTTTCAGGCTTTCTTGGTGCCAAGCTTTTATATGTTATAGTTGAGTTTGACGAATTTATAAAGAATCCGAAGGCGGTGCTTGGTTCAGCAGGCTTTGTTGTATATGGTGGAATAATAGCTGGTGTGTTATGCTGTATGCTTTATTGTAAGGTAAAGAAGCTAAACTTTATGGAGTATTTTGATCTTGTAATGCCAGAAATCGCACTTGCACAGGGCTTTGGAAGAATAGGCTGTTTTCTTGCAGGCTGCTGCTATGGAAGGGAAACCACAAGCCACTTTGGAGTTGTATTTCCAGCCGGTTCGCAGGCACCAGCGGGAGTTAAGCTGATACCAACACAGCTTATATCGGCAGGAGCAGACTTTCTTCATATGATTATACTTCTCGTTATTGCTTATAATTATAGCTTTACAGCAGGAAGGAAAAAGGGAAAGAGTAAGTATCTGCCAGCAGGGGATATAGGTTATATATATATGATACTTTATGGCATCGGACGTTTTTTTATAGAGTTTTTAAGAAATGATTACCGTGGTGAAGTCGGTTTCTTATCTACATCACAGTTTATATCAATATTCTTTGTAATATGCGGTGTGGGATTACTGGTGTTTAATAAACTGCATTCTAAACAGGCAGAAGCAAAGTAATAGTTAGAAATATTAAAACAATATATATTAAAGAAATATATTGCACAATCAATATTAGTAAAAATAGATTCTAAGTATATTGTTCCAGCAGGTCGGAATTAATATATTTAGAATCTATTATTATTAATAAGGGCAATATGCATATAAAAAGATTATAACATGTCTGAAAAAGAGCCTTAAAAGCTGCTGCTTTTTTTTGTTTCATTTATAATACTAATTTTATTTAACTCAGATATAGCAGCATCAGAAGACATAACCTCTGCAAAGCCCTCAGCAAAAAGGTCAAGCTCTATATCCACCCATTTATCACCGGTTGTACCGGCATGTTCGTAGCCGCTTACACAATCAGAGAGAACAACAACATTGTAGTCCTTGTGGTAGGCACTTCTTACAGTACTGTCAACGCACCAGTTTACAACTGTACCAACAACAATAACTGTTTTAATGTGTCTTCGTTTAAGCTCGAATTCAAGAGAGGTATGTGCAAAGCAGTCGTAGCTATACTTAGAGAATACACAATCATTATCTGATACGAGTGAAGAGAGGTTCTCACATAGCTGTGTTTCAGCACTATTGAGATTCCAGCCGTAAACTGGGGTGCCTTCATAGCCTGGGGTGGCATTGCTACAAACTATGTTGGTTTTGGTATTACACAGATTAACTGCATTATTGTGGCAGCAGCTATCGAAGCAGTGTTTGCAGTAATAAGTGCAAAGCGTGCTAACGCTAAAAAGGAAGCAGCAGTAGAAATACAGCATGCTTAAAAGTGAAGGTAATAGTAAATGCAAAGGTAAAAGCAGATGAGAAGCTAAAAGCATATGTAAAGTTAAAAGCAGATGTAAATTTAAATGTAAATGGCAGGTTGGTTATTGTATCAACCTGCTATTTTGTTATAATAGATATTAATTACCAATGTATTTATAAGAAGAGCATAGAATGGAGATTAATGTGAAAAATAAGATTTTTCACACGCAAGAATGGAGGATTGTTATGGAGAATAGGGAAGAAGTACTTAAATATGGCTTATCATTTCCAGATACATATGTAGAAGCACCATTTCACGATGCTAACTGGCAGCTTGTAAGAGTTAAAGGAAGTAAGAAAGCGTTCTTATGGACATATGAAAAGGATGGTTTCTTAAACCTTAATGTTAAAGTAGACAAAGAATGGCGTGATTATTGGAGGAGTGCATTTAAGTCAGTAATACCGGGCTGGCATCAGAATAAAGAACACTGGAATACGATCATACTTGATGGTTCAGTTCCAGATGATGCTATAAAGACTATGATTAAGGAAAGCTATGAGCTTGTTACTTATAATCCATCTAAAAGGATATATGAGGCAGTAAAAAAAATACCAAAGGGCTGTGTTGCTACTTATGGACAGATAGCCCAGATGGCAGGAAATAAAGGTATGGCAAGGGCAGTAGGTAATGCACTTCATAAGAATCCAGACCCTGATAACATACCATGCTACAGGGTCGTTAACTCTAAGGGTGAACTGTCTGGTGCATTTGCCTTTGGTGGTGCAGAAAGGCAGGAAGCACTTCTTAAGGCAGATGGTATAGAAGTTATTAATGGAAAAGTCAGCTTAAAAGAGTATGGAATGTTTTAATGTATCAATCAGCTTCTTTGCAGCTATGCTTAATGGTCTTCCTTTATCCCATACAAGGCATACTTCACGCTCGGGAAGAGGTTCCACAAGTCTTATAGGATATATTGAACCGCTGGTGATAGAAGCAGCACACAGGTCTTCTGGATAAAATCCTATTCCAAGGTTGTGTTCAACCATAGGAAGAACCTGGTCAGTTGTTGCAGCCTCCATATCAGGTGCAAACTGAAGATGATGGTTAAGAAAGAATTCTATATACAGGTTTCTTGTTGCGGTATCATTTCCAAGACATATAAAAGGAATATTATTTAAGTCGTGCAGGCTTCGCATTTTTGATGCGAGGTCTGCATATTTAGTTCCACCTATAAGAAGCTCCCTGAATGAATATAATGATTCCTTATGATAGTTTTTAGGTATAGTTACAGGCGTAGTGATAACAGAAATATCAGCCAGTCCGTTTTCAAGGGCTGCTATAGCCTGTGGAGATGAGTGATTAGATATTTTTAATCTGACGTGTGGATAAGTTTCATGGAATGTCTCAAGCCTGTCTAATAATATAAGCCTGAGTGCAGTTTCACTTGCACCGATATTAATAAGTCCACGTTCAAGTCCTTTATCTTTGGCTAGTTCACATTCACCAGCTGAAAACTGCTCACATCCGGCAGCAACGTGTTCATATAATCGTTCACCTTCTGGTGTGAGTGTGATTCCCCTGTTGGAACGTACAAATAGCTTGCAGCCTATCTCACTTTCAAGATTATTCATGCAGCGTGTTATATTAGGCTGGTTATTATCAAGCATTTCTGCGGCCTTAGTGAAGCTTTTATATTGTGCAACATAATAAAATATTCTGTAATAATCATAGCTTATCATATATGCCTCTTTTCTTAATATCGTATTCTAAATGTTTATTTTAAATGTTTATTTTAAATGTTTATTTTAAATGTTTATTTTAAATGTCTTATTCTAAATGTCTTATTATAGATTCATTATGTGTATTAGAAATAATATTATGATGTATTGATTGCGTGAATTGCATAGCAATGTAGCAATCCTGATACATCAGTAAGTGGCAAAATTTACTTTTGACATTCACATCATATTATTTATGTAATGTCATAATAAATGTCAGAACAGATGTCATAAAAAGTCATAACAGAGTATCCTTCAGTCGTGGCATGATGACATATGATTATGATATAACAGATATATCAAATATATGTTTTACATCTTATTCAACGCAAAGTATAATGCTTTTGATAAGAAAAATCAAGAGTATTTCAGGGAGAATTCCACAAGGCTCTGAATGGTAATATGTAAATGAAAGGAAGGCAGTACGTATGTTAAAAGCAGTAGTTGGTATTAATTGGGGAGATGAAGGTAAGGGACGTATAGTAGACCTTATGAGTGCGAAAGCGAATTATGTTGTACGTTATCAGGGAGGAAATAATGCAGGACATACGGTAGTTACCCAGGAAGGAAAGTATGTGCTTAATCTTCTGCCATCAGGAATCCTTCATCCAGATGTAGTGTGTGTACTCGGAAATGGTATGGTTATAGACCTGGATCATCTTCGTCACGAAATATCTATAATGCAGCAGATGAATGTGAAAATAACACCAGATAATCTTAAGATATCGGATAAAGCAACTATATGTATGCCTATGCATGTACGTCAGGATGTGTTAGAGGAGGAAAGATTGTCTCAGTCAGGCTCTGCATATGGTTCAACAAGAAGAGGAATTGCTTATGCATATGGTGACAAATATATGAAAAAAACACTTAGGATAGGAGATTTGCTTAACATAGACCAGCCATCAGTAAGACACCGCCTTTCCGTTATAGTCGAGAGCAAGAATCTTATTCTTGAAAACATATATCATCAGCCACCAGTTTCATATGATGAGCTTCTTGAGTGGTGTAAGACACAGGCACATATGTTTAAGGATTATATATGCGATACTTCAGCACTTTTAAGAAATGCTGCAAAGGATAATAAAAATATATTGTTTGAGGCACAGCTTGGTGCATTGAGGGATATAGATTATGGCATATATCCTTATACATCAAGTTCTAATACACTTGCGGCATATATACCTATGGGTACAGGCCTTATGGGATATAATGTTTCACAGGTTGTAGGTGTTATGAAAGCATATTCAACATGTGTTGGTGAAGGTGGATTCGTAGCAGAAAAAGCTATGCCTGAAAGCTGGATGGAAGAGTTAAGAAAAGCTGGCGGAGAATATGGCGCAGCAACGGGTAGACCAAGAAGAGTCGGTCCATTTGATGCAGTTGCAAGCAGATATGGAATAATGTGTCAGAATGTTGATGATATTGCGCTTACAAAGTTAGATGTATTGAGTGATTTTGATACAATACCGATAATAACAGCATATAGCATAGATGGAACAATAACTAAGGATTTCGTAACAGACAGCAGGTTAGAAAAGGCTGAGCCTGTTATAGAAGAGCTTCCAGGCTGGAAATGTGATATATCCGGTTGTAGAAGCTGGGATGAACTTCCAGAAAATGCAAAAAATTATATTCTTAAGCTTGAGGAGCTTATCAGTCATAAAATACATCTTGTATCGACCGGGGCAGAGAGAGAAGAATATCTTTTAAGGGATTGATGCTTAATGCAGGATCTATAATAAAATGCTGCGAGATTAATGGAATAAGAAATGATAATAAATATATTGACGATATAAACTGCATGAAAGAAGAGGAATATGACATGAGACATTTGATTGACCCAAAGGATTTATCAGTAGAGGAAACAGGGGATATACTTGCACTGGCAGAAAGAATACGTGATAATATGCCAGCATATAGTGAAGTGGCTAAGGGAAAGAAGATAGCTACATTATTCTATGAACCAAGTACAAGGACGAGACTTTCCTTTGAGACAGCCATGCTTAATCTTGGTGGTACTGTGATAGGTTTTCCATCTGCTGATGTATCAAGTGTTAACAAGGGAGAAACAGTTGAAGATACAATCCGTGTAATAAGCTGTTACGCAGATATTGTAGCTATGAGACATCCTAAAGAAGGTGCACCTATGCTGGCATCGCTTTATTCGAGAATACCTGTTATCAACGCCGGAGATGGAGGACATAGCCATCCGACGCAGACTATGATAGATCTTATGACTATAAAATCAAGAAAAGGAAGACTTGATAACCTTACAGTAGGTTTGTGTGGAGACCTTAAGTTCGGAAGAACAGTACATTCACTTGTGAAAAGCCTTTCAAGATATAAAGGAAACAAATATATATTCATATCTCCACAAGAGCTTAAAATGCCTGATTATATGATACAGGATGTTCTTGATAACAACACAGATGTATATAAGGAATCAAGGCAGTTAGAGAGTGTGCTGCCAGAGCTTGATGTACTTTATATGACGAGAGTACAGAAAGAAAGATTCTTTAGTGAGGATGAATATATAAGATTACGTGATTGCTATATACTTAATGCGGAAAAGTTAAAGAAAGCACCTAAGGATATGCCAGTACTTCACCCACTCCCAAGAATAACTGAAATAGCTGCGGATGTTGATAAGGATCCAAGAGCTGCATATTTTGAACAGGTACAGAATGGGGTATATGTGAGAATGGCACTTATAATGGCACTTCTCGGATTAACAGATCCGGTGACGGGGAAGAAAATTATATAGTTTAATTGAATATTAGTTGGTGACGAACGGACGACAAATATAAGCTACAGGCAG
>OGEJ01000034.1_pt1 | contig 140035 bp, 87 predicted proteins | sample 1570701 | NCBI WGS metagenome assembly OGEJ01 (sample SAMEA2582140, study PRJEB24529) | metagenome | biome: Human gut stool | place: China | collected 2011
GTGATAGCGCTTCTTGCGCGTACCTATCGTATTGGGTGATTCATAAAATTCAAATTTGATAGCCATTCGCTTATTTGTTTTTATCCGGTTGTTTATGCTTTCTTGTACGGAAGAGTTTGCTGCAACTTCCTTTCAAGTTAATCGTTTCACTTTAGTGATGAAATAATATCACTTGAGTGATGAAGTTGTATCACTTAGGTGATGAAACTTCATCATTCTAGTGAAACGATTAACTTGACGGTGCAAAAGTATGAAATAGTCTTGATAAAAACGAATAATTTCCCAGTTATTTTCGCTTAGTCACTTTTTTGCGGTAGTGTGGGGTAAATGCTTGTAAAAGGGCATTTTGAGTGTTATCTTTGTGATATTACACAACCCCAAATAATGAAAAAGGATGAAAAAATTAGTGGAAAATTTACTGAGTTGGTGCAAAAAGAGTATGAAAATGAGGAGATGCGTGGGAAAAAGCACGGCTCCGGTTACCGGGCAGTCGGTGGGGCAAACCGGAAATGCGGAAGGGGTGTTGCCTTCAACGGCTACGGAAACGGTGGATGAAATTGTTCTCCCAGCGGCTGTCGAAACAGCTGGCATGGTAGAAACTATCGATGAAAAGGCGGCTTTTGGCAAATCGGGGCGCAAGAAGCCGGAGAATATGCTGGATGCCTTGCAACGCTTCTTGACCATACGCTATGATTTCCGTTACAATCTTCTCACTGAACAGACGGAGTATCGTGGGAAAGAGATGCCGGATGAAGAGTATGCCATGGTGGCTCAACGTGATTTGAATACATTCTGCCTGGAGGCGCGTACCGGTGGCATCAACTGCTGGGATAAGGATGTGAGCCGTCTGCTCCATTCCAGAAAGGTGGAAAACTATCATCCTTTTCTGCATTATATGAGCCACTTGCCTCAATGGGACGGGGTGGATCGTGTTACTCCGCTGGCCGTGCGTATATCGCGTAAGCCGATGTGGGTGAAAGGGTTTCACCGTTGGATGCTGGGTGTTGCCGCCCAATGGCTGGGGCAGGCGCAGGATTGCGCCAATGCGGTGGCGCCTATGTTGGTGAGTCGTGAGCAGGGGAAGCGCAAGTCTTCTTTTTGCAAGATTTTGATGCCCAAGGAACTTACACCTTATTATATAGATAAGTTCGACCTGACGAGCGAGAGTGGATGTGAACAGAAACTTTCGCTTTTCGGACTGATCAATATGGATGAGTTCGACAAGTACCGTGCCGGGCAGATGCCTGCCTTGAAGAATCTGATGCAGACGACCACACTGACTTTCCGCAGGGCACATCGTCCGGCATTCAGTCATCTGCCCCGTATCGCCTCTTTCATCGGTACGTCCAATATGACGGACCTGCTGACTGATCCCACAGGAAGCCGCCGTTTCCTTTGTGCGGAAGTGGACGGCAAGATTGACTGCACACCGCCCGATCATGCGCAGCTGTTCGCCCAGCTGAAAGCGGAGCTGGCCGGAGGAGAGCGTTACTGGTTCTCGGAAGAGGAAGAAAAGGAGATACAGCACAGCAACCGGAATTTTTATAAAATGCCTGCCGAACAGGAATTGTTTTTGCGTTGTTCCGGATGCCGCAGGAAGGGGAGTTGTCCAAGCCCTATACCACGACGGATTTGTTCAATTATTTGCAGAAACATTATCCGGCGGCCATGCGTGGGGTGACTCCGAACCGGTTGGGCAGGATGATGGTTGCATTAGGGATACAGCGTGTTCATACCGAGTATGGCAATGTGTACCGGCTGGTGAAGCTGAAGGATTCTTCCGCGGCCTGAAACTTTTTCCCGGTGTGATCCTTCAGCCGGAACGCCCTCCTGCAAAGGGTTTGCGGGAGGGCTGAAGCTTTTGAAGGATTTTTCAGGGGGAATCGTATAAGGAGAAATAAATGAAAAAGATTGCTTGGCGATTTGTTTGTTCGACTTTTTTGGTGGTGGCGTTTTTATCTATAAAAACATGGAAGTGACAGTTTACATATTTATTGCATTGTTTCTTCTTGGGATTGTCCGGAAACGAGATGCTCCAAGTTTCATGCTGCTCCGGGAGATACTTTGCAGTTGAAAGTTTCCTTCCGGTCGGACAGCATAGGGGTGTTTGTCCGTGAATTTCATATCTATGGCAACTTTCCCTTTTTGCCATTTGGTCTGACGGTGGAGGGCGATTGTATATAAGGCAAGCTCATAGCATATAAGAGAAAGAATTAACAGGATAATTTTGTTTTTATCGAAGGTTTATTGCTAACTTTGCTCTACCATCGTAATATGGATGAAAAGCACAACCGATATACAAATGAGCAAAATGCCTGGAAATTCTTTTAATGATATCTATACCTCTTATTATAAGAAGTCTTTTTTCTTTGCCAAATCATACGTTCATAATGATTTGGCGGCAGAAGATATTGCCTCCGAGGCATTAATAAAGTTGTGGGAAAAGTTGAAGGCCGAGCCTGTTGAAGAGAAATATATCTTACCATTGTTACTGACAATTTTGAAGAACAAGGCTTTGGACTATCTAAAGCACGAGGAGGTAAAACGCAGTGCTTTTGAAGTGATGGCCGACTGGCAACAACAGGAATTGTCTATCCGTATGTCTGCCTTGGAAGCGTGCAATCCTGATGAGATTTTTTCGGAAGAAGTGGAAAAAATCATCAGTGCTACTTTAAGTACCTTGTCGGAACAGACGCGACGAGCATTTATTTTGAGCCGTTTTGAAAATAAATCCAATAAAGAGATTGCCGAAGAGATGGAAATCTCTATAAAGGGGGTGGAATATCATATATCAAAAGCATTGAAAGTACTGCGGGTGACTTTAAAAGATTATCTTCCTTTATTTTATTTCTTCTTTTATTATTAAGCCTGACCGGATGGGGATACGGATGTTTTTGAGGACAAAAATGATTTTTTTATATTTTTCTTCATTTTCTTTTAGGGTAGTTTCTTCTTGAGTCGTTTCTAATAAAACAGCATAGAATATGAATCCTGAATTATTGCAAAAATATATAGCCGGAAATGCTACTGAAGCCGAAAAGCAGCGTGTGACCGAATGGATACAGGAAAATCCTGAGAACATGCGTGAATATATGGCACAACGGAAGTTGCATGACATGGCATTGTGGCGTACGGAACCTGTGGCGGAGGAGAATAGCCGGGAAAGGAAACATTTCTCGTTACGCGGAGTATGTATGGAAGCTGCCAAGATAGCAGCGGTATTGGCGATCGTCTTGTTGGGTACACATTATTGGACAGGAAAACATCAGGTACCGGAAGACAAAACATGGCAGTCTATTTATGTGCCGGCGGGCCAACGGGCGGAATTGATGTTGGCGGATGGTACGAAGGTTTGGTTGAACTCACGCAGTACCTTGACTTTCCCGGGAAGTTTCAAAGGGAATATCCGAAATGTGAAATTGGATGGTGAGGGTTACTTTGCGGTGACAAAGAATGTGGAACAGCCTTTTATTGTAGAGACGAACAAGTGTAATGTGAAGGTGCTGGGTACAGAGCTCAATGTAATGGCTTATGCAGCGGATAGCGTATGGGAAACTTCTTTGTTGGAAGGTGCTGTAGAAATTTTAGTGCCCGGTTCGAATAACAGTGGAATGAGGCTGGAACCGAACATGATGGCCAGCTTGAAAGGCAACAGACTGGTGAAAGGACGCATCAAGGAGGTCGATTATTTTTTGTGGCGTGAGGGCTTGCTTTGTTTCAATGATATATCCGTACGTGATATGATAGAGAAACTGAAACTGTATTATGGGGTGGATATTGTAGTAAATAATACCCGGATTCTAAAGAACCGTTATACAGGTAAATTCCGCACGAAAGATGGGGTGGAACACGTACTGAAAGTTTTGAAACTCAATAATAAGTTTACTTATACAAAGGATGATGAGACAAATGTGATAACAATTAATTAACCCTTAAAAAAGAATATGCCTATGAAATAACACACCTGGTCTAAAAAAGAAATGGGATAGTGCTGCAACACCATCCCATGGAAATGTCAATGACGCATTGACAATTTTTTCTCAAATAATCTTAAGTTGAACCTAAAATTAGTAATGCAAATATATGAAAAATATTTTGTATCAGGAATCTATTGTAGAAATTAAACATTTATTCCGTATGATGAGAAACACACTCTTAGCCCTGTTTGTCTTTGCCGGAACAGCTTTTGCCACTGAGTCTTATTCTCAGACAATGAAGGTGACTGTTGTGGCGGATAACGTGTCAACAGGCAAGGTAATCAGTGAAATAGAAAAACAGACAGATTATCTGTTTGTGTATAATGTGAACGAGGTGAATCTGAAGCGCAATGTGAAGGTGAATGCGCAGAACAAATCTGTAGCCGAAGTGCTGAATAAGGTTTTTGAAGGTACTGATATTTATTATGCCATGGAGGGTAAGAATATCATGCTGATGAGCAAGGCGAAAGATGGGGAAGCTGTCCAACAGGCAAATAAAGTAACAGGTATTGTGAAAGATGCGAATGGCGAGCCGGTAATCGGTGCCAATGTAATGGTTAAAGGTCAGTCAATAGGTACGATAACAGATATAGATGGGCGGTTTGTGTTGGATGCCCCGAAAGATGCCGTTTTACAGATTACGTATATTGGGTATGTTTCTCAAGAAGTGAAAGTTTCTGGAAAGAGAGAAATTAATGTAGTATTGAAGGAAGATACAGAAACTCTTGATGAAGTGGTGGTGGTTGGATTTGGTACGCAAAAGAAAGTGAATCTGACAGGAGCTGTAGGACTTGCTACTGCTAAAGAATTAGAATCTCGTCCTGTGACTTCAGCTACACAAGCCTTACAAGGATTGGTACCTGGTTTGCAGATATCAACAAGTACGGGTGAACTGGACAAGACCGCAGATATCAGTATCCGTGGTACAGGAACTATTGGTGAGGGTTCCAGCGGTGCACCTCTTATTCTAATTGATGGAATGGAAGGAGATTTGAATACAGTCAATCCTCAAGACATAGAAAATATTTCTGTATTGAAAGATGCTGCCGCATCATCCATCTATGGTTCCCGTGCTCCCTTTGGGGTCATTTTGGTAACAACCAAATCGGGTAAAAAAGGAAAGACCAACATAAATTATAATAACAGTTTCCGTATATCTACTCCAATAAATATGCCGGAAATGATGGACTCTTATACATTTGCCAATTTCATGAACAGTGGTTCTCTTAACCAAGGTGGCGGACTTATCTTTACCGAAGACCTGATGCGGGAAATGTTGAATTGGCAAGCTGCTGGTGGAGGCAGTACGGGAGGAGTCAAGGCTTCATCCAACGGTCAATGGGGCAAGCCTGAATATGATCCGTTTACAACAGCTTGGGCAAACACTAACTGGTATGATGAAGTTTATAAATCTTCAACCTTTTCTCAAGAACATAATGTCAGCCTTAACGGAGGAAGTGATATTGTTGCCTATTATGCTTCCTTCAATTATTTAGATCAAGGAGGTTTGTTAAAAGCCGGCGATGACGGACTTCAACGTTATAATGTGACAGCTAAAATCAATGCCAATCTGACTCCATGGTTAAAATTCAACTACAGCACACGCTTTACTCGCAATGATGTATGGCGTCCTACCAGCTTTAACAGTTCTTTTTATGATCAGTTGGGAAGAGCTACTTGGCCCAATTTACCGGTTAAAGATCCCAATGGATATTATCTTGACAATGGTTGGACCAATCCTGTTCAAAACCTGTCTGAAGGAGGAAAGCGTAATGCGCAAACAGACCGTCTTTACCAGCAGGCTTCTTTAATCATTGAACCAATAAAGAATTGGACTACCCATGTAGAATTCAACTATAGTATAAAAAACTCTTCAGTAAAAGAAACTTCTCTTCCTGTTTATAACCATGATATAGAAGGAAATGTGATAAATACAAATAAAGATTCTTACCTTTATCAAGACCAGACAAAAGAGAATTATTTGAATTTGAATATTTATAGCGAGTACTTTCATTCTTTTAACAACATTCATAACACGAAAATTATGCTTGGTTTCCAAACCGAAAGTATGCAACACGAATTTTCATCCACACAAAAATATGGTGTCATGATAGGGGACATGCCTTATTTTGATATCACAACCGGATTGGACGGGAAAGGCAATGTCAAGGCAACTAAAGCTAACGGAAATGGTAAGAGGTGGAAAACAGCTGGTTTCTTCGGTCGTTTAAACTACGATTATATGGGTCGCTATTTAGCAGAAATCAACATGCGTTACGACGGTTCTTCCCGTTTCCGTCGAGGAAGTCGCTGGCAATGGTCTCCTTCATTCTCTTTAGGCTGGAACATCGCTCAGGAAAAATTCTGGGAGTCACTGACAGATATAGCCAACACATTAAAATTACGTGTTTCTTATGGTGAATTGGGTAACCAGAATACTACAGCATGGTATCCTACCTATCGTGACATGATACTAAAATCATCTAACGGAACATGGTTGCAAGACAACCAAAAACCTAATACAGCAGAACCTGGTGATTTAGTCAGCAACTCTTTAACATGGGAAAAAGTCCGTACTTGGGATGTCGGTTTTGACTATGGTTTCTTTAACAACCGTCTGACAGGTAGTTTTGATTACTACATTCGTTATACAGACGGCATGGTGGGACCTGCTCCTGAGCTTCCTTCTACACTAGGTACCTCTGCCCCTAAAACCAATAACTGTAATTTGAGAACAAACGGTTGGGAATTATCTATCGGTTGGAGAGACCGTTTAAATAGTGGATTGGGATATAGTGCCACTTTCACCCTTTCAGATGCTAAGACTATTGTCACTAGCTATCCAAGCAATGCCACTAACACTATTGGTTTGAACAAATATGTTGAAGGACGAGAAATAGGTGAAATCTGGGGATTGCAAACAATAGGAATAGCTAAATCAGAAGAAGAGATGCAAGCTCATCTATCTTCATTACCCAAAGGAGGACAAGAAGCGATTGGCTCCAAATGGTCTGCCGGTGATATTATGTATCGTGATTTGAACGGTGACGGAAAAATATCTAAAGGTGCCAGCACATTAGACGATCATGGCGATTTGAAAGTTATTGGTAACAGCACTCCCCGATATTTTTTTGGTATTGATCTGAATGCAGATTGGAAAGGTTTTGATGTTCGTCTTTTCTTTCAAGGAGTAATGAAACGGGATTATTGGGGAAAAGATAATTTCTGCGGTTATCTATTTGGTGCAAGAGGAGATAAAGACATGTGGCATGCCCGTGGCTTGGTAGAACATCAAGATTATTTCCGCGCTCAGGCAATAGGTATCGACGGACACGAACTTCCGGCAAACCTAGATGCTTATTATCCACGACCTGTATTTAAGGAAGGAGCTAAAAACCAAGAAACCCAAAGCCGTTATTTACAAGATGCATCCTATATTCGTTTAAAGAATTTCCAGTTGGGTTATACTCTCCCAACCAAATGGATGAAAAATATAGGATTGACCAAATGCCGTGTGTTTGTTTCCGGAGAAAATCTTTGGACTGGAACATCATTGTCTTCTTTGTTTGATCCGGAAACAATTAGTGGAGGTAATGGTGGTAATGCTTATCCGTTATCAAGCACCTGGTCTTTTGGCTTAAGTTTAACACTTTAATAATACATATACAATGAAAATAAAACATATATTCTTATCTGTACTAATCGCTTCATCAGGATTTATATTTACTGCTTGCGATAACTATTTGGATGAAGTACCTGAGGCATCTATTTCCCCAGAAGTATATTTTACAGAGGCAACCCATATTCAAGCCTCTGCAGATAATTTGTACTCTGATATTCTTCCCTCTCACGGAACAGGAAATACATATGGCATCTACAAAGATGATGCAACAACGGACAATCAAATAGAGGTTACAGCCCCCAATCGTTTTACTTCCACCTTGTGGAAAGTGGACAATGCGGAAACCAGCAATTGGAACTTTGATAAAATATACAAAATCAATTTTGTATTATCGAATGTGTTGCCTAATTTTGGAGATAAAAATGCTGATGGAAACGACTTGAGCGGCAATGCCAATACCATCAATGGTGATCTTAACAGCATAAAACATTATATTGGTGAATTATTTTTTTTACGTGCTTGTGAATATTTTAAACGTTATCAGCTGTTTGGAGATTTTCCCATAATTACCCACCCATTGCTGGACGACAAAGAAGCATTGAGTGAAGCCAGTAAACGATCACCACGCAATGAAGTGGCTCGCTTTATTCTAAGTGATTTGGATAAAGCTATTACTTTGTTAAAAGCTAAAAATATGCCGACAACCAGAATAAATGCGGATGCTGCTATTTTATTAAAGTCGCGTGTGGCTCTATTTGAAGGTACTTGGTTGAAATATTTTAAGAATACGGCTTTTGTACCCAATGGTGACGGTTGGCTTGGCAAGACAAAAGATTATAATTCCACTTATCAGTATCCCAGTGGGAATATTGACAGTGAGATAGATTATTTCTTGGAAATCGCCATGACTGCCTCTAAAGATATCGCAGAACGCTATAAAAACAGACTTACAGAAAATACAGGCGTTCTGCAGCAGTCAACTAACGAAGATGCTAACCCTTATTTTGACATGTTTGCTCAAGAAGATTTATCTTCAGTCGACGAAGTTCTGTTATGGCGTAGATACGCTTATAACTTAGTGCACCACAACGTAAATGTATATGCCAGCTGGGGAAACAATGGCGTGGGTGTCACTCGCAGCTTTGTGAATAACTTTTTGATGGCTGACGGCACTCCTGTTTATACCCATGGTGATTATATGAACGGAGATGGATATTATATGGGAGACAAAACCATACACGACGTTCGTCAAAACAGAGATAGCCGATTGGTTATCTTTCTGAAAGAACCCGGACAACATAACATCTTAATAAAAGATGTGGTTGGTGAGACTGCCAATGTTGAAGAAACTTATCCATTGATTACCATTACAGACGGAGCACGCCGTTATGTAACTGGGTATGCCTTACGCAAAGGAGGAGCTTTCCATCAGAAATATTATTCCAATTCAAAAGGATATACCGCCTCTATTGCTTATCGTGCGACAGAAGCCTTGTTGAATTACATGGAAGCCAGTTATGAAAAGAATGGTACCTTGGACGGAGCAGCGACCGAATATTGGAAAATTATCCGCCGTCGTTCTCATGTAGATGAGGATTTTCAAAAGACTATTGCTTTAACGGATATGAGTAAAGAGGCTGAAAATGATTGGGGAGCGTATTCCGGTGGTAAGTTAATAGACGCAACTCTCTATAATATACGTCGTGAGCGCCGATGTGAATTTATGGCGGATGGGCTTCGTTATATGGACTTATGCCGTTGGCGTGCTATGGACCAGTTGATTGAACAACCTTATATACCGGAAGGTTTCCATTTATGGAACACTCCTATGCAGACTTGGTATGCAGATTTGCTATATGATGGATCAGACGCTTCCAATGTTTCTTCACCTAATGTCAGCGAATACTTGCGCCCTTACCAGAAGAATTCTAAACAGACCTGTTATAATGGTTTTACTTGGCGTATGGCTCATTATCTGCATCCCATTATGGTCAAGCAGTTTTTGATTACCGCCCCCGATAACAAAACAGTAGAAAATTCTCCTATCTATCAAAATCCATATTGGCCCATAGTACCGGATATGCCTGCTGAAAGATAAGTTTTAGGGCATTCCAATTATAAAATATTGGAGTGCCCTAATGACAACTCGATATCATATGATTGATAAGAAAAGAGTAGCCATCATATGTACTACTTGTACGATGATACAGGAATCGTAACTAAATTCTATGTGTGCAACTCTTTATAATTCCGATATTTGTGAATACACACAAGCCGATACAAATCGGTGTTCATTCTTTATAATAATGTATCAAATAAAAAACATCGTTATCATTTTTTTCTTGATGCTTGTTCCTGTCGGAGTAACAGCCCAATATCAGAAAGCACAGGAAAAAGCCCCTTTGGTCAATGTACCTTTGGAAAATTTTGCATCACAGCAGAAAGTCCTTTTTAACTTTGGCTGGAAATTCCAGTTGGTTACAAACGAGAATAAAAATACCGATTTCGCCTCACCTGCCTTGGATGACTCTTCCTGGCGTACATTGGACCTTCCTCATGATTTCCAGTTCGAACAACCCTGGACTGAAAATGGTGGAGGTGCACGCGGATTCAAACCTATGTGTGAAGGATGGTATCGCAAGTCTTTCCCTACCGATCCGTCGTGGAAAGGGAAACGGGTAGTCTTGGATTTCGGAGGCATCATTTATTGGGGCGATGTCTATCTGAACGGTACCAAAATAGTCTCGACAGATTATGGATATGTGGGACTTGAAGCGGACCTTACCCCTTTTCTACGTCACGATGGAGAAAATGTGGTAGCTGTCTATGCCTCTACCGGTCCCAAGAAAGGTTCACGCTGGTACACGGGAGGCGGTCTGTTCCGTGATGTATATCTGCAGGTGCAGAATCCCACACACATCGCCCGCCATGGGGTGTATATTACTACCCCCGAGGTTTCCTCTTCTCGGGCAACGGTAGCCGTACAGGTTGAGGTGGACGGCTGGCAGAAACATGACGTACGGATACGGACCACCCTCCGCAATCCGGAAGGTGTCATAGTAGGCTCCGTGCAATCCGGTATGCCCGAACATACGCACCAAACCTGTACGGAAGTGAAATTACCGGCGCTTACTCTGGAGAATCCACAACTTTGGTCATGTGACTCTCCGCAACTTTATAGTGCTGATGTAGTTGTGATGGCGGACGGTATGGTAGTGGACAGTCTTACTGAACAGTTTGGTATCCGTAAATTGGAATTCTCTTCCGAATTTGGTTTCAGACTCAATGGTGAGAAAATATTCCTAAAGGGAAATGCCAACCATCATGACCTTGGCGCATTGGGAGCTGCCAGTTACGACAGGGCCATCGAACGCATGATGCTACAACTCAAATCCTTCGGTTACAACTGCATCCGCTGTTCACATAATCCGTACAGTGACAGTTTTGCCCGCATTGCAGATCGTGTGGGGATGTTAGTAGTGGACGAACTGACGGACAAATGGAGTGACAATGACTATTGGGGCGGACGTCAACCGTTCACCCATATCTGGCACAAACTGATTACAGAATGGATCAAACGCGACCGTAATCGTCCGTCCATCATTTTGTGGAGTTTGGGAAACGAGCTTCAGATTCGTGAAGGATGGGCAGGTTTTGAAGGAACCAACGATTGGGGAATCACTACCTATAACATCTTCAACCAGCTGGTAAAGAGGTGGGATAATACACGCCTCACTACTGTTGCCATGTTCCCTGCTCGTGCGGGAGCTATAACCCGACATGACAAGGAGTTCAACGACTATTTGGTGCCGCCCGAACTGGCTTGTGCTACAGAAGTGGCATCGTTCAATTACCAGTCGGATAAATATGACGCTTATTTGAAATATAAACCTGACCTTATCTTGTTCCAGAGTGAGGCTGAAACAAGTAATCTGTTACAGCCTTATTATAATATGGATAGAAAACGGACGGTGGGCATGGCCTATTGGGGATCCGCCGAGTATTGGGGAGAATCCAACAAGTGGCCCAAGAAAGGCTGGAATTACTCTTTCTTTGACCATACCATGCGTCCCTATCCCCAAGCCTACCTTATTAAATCGGCTTTCATGCCAGAAATTCCCGAAGTACATATCGGAGTGGTCGATGCGGCGGGGGCGGAAAGTGTCAACTGGAATGACGTCATAGTGGGACGCATGGCACTGAACGAGTGCTGGAATCATACTCCGGGCAGCAGACGGTCACTCTTCACCTTCACTAATGCACATTCTGTAGAGTTGTTGGTAAACGGTCAGAGCATGGGAATTCAAGAAAACGATACGACACGGGCAAACCTGCGTAATATGATTTATTGGAAGGATGTTCCTTATGGCAACGGTGGCTCTGTGGTGGCAATAGCCCGTGACAAGTCGGGCAAAGAAGTGGCGCGTCATCGTATTGAAACTGCCGGAAAAGCCGTGGCACTCCGGATTGAGGCGGAAACACCGACGGACTGGAAGGCAGACGGTATGGACTTGCAATATATAAACGTGACGGTCATAGACAAAAAAGGTCGTCCGGTATGGGACTACAACGAGCCACTTACTTTACAAATGGAAGGTGCGGCACGGTTGGTGGCATTGGATAACGGGGATCATTATACGGATGAGCTCTTTCATGGCATAACTTCCAAACGAATGTATCAGGGAAGGATGCAAATTATTCTCCGAAGCGATCAGGAGGCTGGGAATGTTACGGTCAAAATATCCTCAGCTGGATTGAAAGGCACACTTCGGTTGAAAACGATAAAAGAATGAAAGGAAATATATGAATAAAAGATTAAAATTACTTGGCATCTTTATAACAGCATCTTTATGTTGTTATGCCCAGACAAAAGAGTTCGATCCTTCTCTGGATCCTAATGTAACCATCGTGAGCCGGCAATCTCAGGAGGAATGGAACAGTCGCTATATGTGGTATCCGGGACAACTGGCTGCTTTCTACCAGCAACAATGTGCCCGTATCTCAAAAGAGCGTTGTGTCAATGTAGGATATCCGGGTAAATTTTTTGCAAAGAACAATCATGCCTGGTTCAGAAAAGAGGTAAGATTGAAAAAGGAAAGTAGTCTTTGCTGGGAGGGCCCGTCGGATATTGTTCTTTATATAAATGGTGTAAAACAGTCTGTTTCCGGTAAACAGGTTATTTTACCCGTGGGCAGATCCTCTTTATTGTTTGAGGTGACAACGGATGACTCGTTACCTTGTATCATTCTGAAAGGGGCGGGACTGGAAAATCCGGATGAATGGCAGGTCAGCATGGATAAAGAGCATTGGACAATACCCGAGAGTGCCGTCATGTATAATAAACCGGGCGTGTTGCCGGATGCTCCGCAAGATATGACAGCCCGGATTAAACCTTCACAAATACTCCCCATGCGCAATGCTGAGATGCAAGGTAAAGACGGAATTAGTATCGGAAAGAATGGTTATGTCCTCATCGACTTTTTCCATCTTGAGATTGGAACACTGACCTTTCAAGCGAAAGGAAAGGGAACTATAACCGTACGCGTTGGCGAAACTCCCGAAGAAGCACTGGAACGGGATGATAAGAAACTGGAACAATATCCATTGGTTCCTATTACCTTGTCAGAAGAAGGCGGCACCATCACTTTGCCGGAACGCGCTCTCCGATATGTTTCACTGGAATGCGACAAGGGGGCTGAGATTACCTCCCTTCGTTTTGATGCGTCATTGTGGCCGGTAGAGCACCAGATGCAGTTTGAAACGGATGATGATTATGTGAACAACCTGTTCAAAATGAGCAGTGCGACATTGCATACCAGTATGCACCGCTTTTATCTGGACGGGGTGAAGCGTGATTTTCTTCCCTGGTCCATGGATGCGCTGGTCAGCACCCTAGCGGGGGATTATCTTTTCGGTGACCAGCAAGTGTCAAAAAACGGAATTTCCATAGCACTGATGCCGCTTGATCCGCAGAAATCAGATATAGGGATTCCTGATTATCCGTTGCATGCTCTGTTCGGCCTGAAACAGAACTATCTGCGTTTCGGTGACTTGACCACTTCCCTTCAATACAAAGACCGCATCATCCTGTTGCTTGATTTTTATGCCTCCATCGTGGATGAGAATGGTTTTGTACACGGCAATTATGGAGACAGGCAGTTCGGTTATACCCCCGGATGGTCCACCTATAACGGTCCTGTTCGGAAAGGGGTGGCGGCCTATGCCCAGATCATGCTCTATTATAATTATGTGACCGGAGCTTATTTCGCGGATCTGTGGAAGGAGAGTGCATTGGCGGACAGATACCGCAAGTTGGCCCGGAATCTGAAAAAGAAGATTTTTGAACATTTTTGGGATAATGACCGGAAAGTCTTCATCAACGGTACAATGAATGACAATGTGACTGTGGACAAGCGTATTTCGCATCATGCCCAATATTGGGGAATACTGGCCGATATCTTTCCCAAAGAACATTATGACAACCTGTTTGAAAATGTTCTGCCGAATTTGCCGAACTATTATGAGGTGGTCAGTTATGAGAAAGGTTATGAGTTTCTGGCTTATGCCAAAGCCGGGCGGATAAAAGAGTTATGGGATCATATCTATGGTGTGTTCGGCGACTGGATGGATCAGGGACATACCCGTTTCCCGGAGAACTTTATGATGAACGCCTCCAGGGCCCGTCAACTGGTATTTTATAATCGTCCGTACGGCCTGAGTCTTTGTCATGGGGCGAATGGAGTCCCGGTAGTGGTAGGCGCATTGAACGGTCTTATCGGTTTCAGCCAGTCTTCGATGAAGACGAATGAATATACCATTAAACCGGAGTTACTCCATTTGAAGTGGATTCATTCCAGAATTCCGGTAAAGGAAGGATATATTGTCTTGAAACTGAATGCCGAGGGGGAGAGCACTATTGACATTCCGGCAGGATGTACAGTCAGAATTATAAAAAAGACCGGAAAGAAGCCACTGGTACTGAGAAAACAGGGCGGGTACAGTTTCCGGTTGAAGGACTGAGCGTTGAATAGAAAAAAGTGTCTGTTCAATAGCCATATTCTTTATTAAGTCATTCTTAATGTACTTGATTAAACCGACAAGTTGCAAGTTCTTGAATTTCTTCCTAGCTTTGTATTCGTTTGTTTTCAACAGGAGTACTTGCGTGAAGAATATGAAAAGCATAGGAAGGATAGTATTACCAATCATTATTTTGTTATTGACTGTGCGGATAAATGCCGTTCCGGTCAAAGCATTTGATATGATAGTAAGAAACCTTCCTAATTCGGAACAGTTGCCGACCAAAGAATTGCTTTGTATCTTCCAGGATTCGGAAGGATATATGTGGTATGGCACTGAAGGGGGAGGCTTGTGTCGTGATGATGGATATACGGTGAAAGTATTCCGTTCTGATTTCAAAAATCCGGGAATCTTGGAAAACAACAGTGTGACGTGTATTGCTGAAGACGGTGAAGGGAAAATATGGTTTGGAACGAAGCGTGGCGCCTATATTTTGTCAAAAACAGATTATGAGATAAGGGCGCTTGCTGATGAAACGATAAAGAGCTGGACTATAACTACAATGACAGCGACGTCTGATGGTACGATCTGGATTTCGACTAACAGGCATTTGTTTCGATACAATGAGTCAGGGGAAAGAACTGGAAAATATATTCTTAAATGGAAAGGACGGGAGAATACCGTCAATTCTATTTATGAGGATAAGAAAAAGACTGTTTGGGTAACTCAAGCAAAAGGCGGGCTTTTTTGCTATGATAAGGTAAAGGACTCTTTTATTTCATATCCTTGGCCCTATGATGAGTATCCCACAAGCATGACGGAAGATCATAACACTCCGTATTATTGGGTTACTACTTGGGGAAAAGGAATTGTACGTTTTGACCCCAAGGCACAGGATACGGACAAAATGTTTGGATTGCAAACAGTGGATAATGCGTCTTCTAACTCCGATACCCGAAAGCTTCATCATATTATACAAGATTCTGTTAAGGGATATTTGTGGGTGACTGCGGCAGATAACTTATATGCCTATAAAATAACGGCCGATGTATCCTTGGATAAGGTGGATCTCTCCCGTTTATTATCAGCTGACAGGAAAATCCTCACAAAGATTCTTTCCGATCAATCCGGAAATTTATGGGTGACAGGTTATTATCCTTCTTCTTTCATTATTTCTTTTCTTCCTAATGAAGTGCTTTCTTTGTCTATGGAAGGGGTAAAGCAAAATTTGGGGGTAATCGCGTCTCCTATGCAGTTTTCTCAAGAGAAGAATTATTATTGGATCAGACAAAAGAAATTGGGACTGTATGCTTATGATCCCCAGAGAGAGCGTATGTCTGTTGTTAAGAATGACAGGGAGCTTTCTTTTTTCTTTGAGAGGCCATCGGATAGAGAGGGACTCTATATGGTAAGGGATCATTCGGTAATTTTAATTCGGTATAAGGAGAACCGGCTTTTTGAATCCATCGTATGTACCATACCCATTAAACAAGGTGAGCGTATCCGTGCTTTGCATGATGACCGTCGTGGGAATCTTTGGATAGGGACTACTTACCATTTATTCCGGTATAGCTTGGAGGAAGGCCGATTGACTACAGTTTGTGATGATGTTGGTTTTATAAATGCTATCGTTTCGTCTAATGAAGGAGTTGTTTATTTTGCAACTGAAAGTAGAGGGTTGTGGAGAATTTCCGGAGAAAGTCGGTTGCAAATAAAGGATACAGGAGAAAATTATTCGGTATTGACTGTCGCACCGGACAACAATCTTTGGGTGGGTACTAAACAGGGCAATGTGTATAGTTATTCTCCGGATACGAATGATTTTATTTCCCGGACAAAAGATTGTGGATTGACAGGGGATGCTGTGTTGGATATAAAGTCGGATGACGATGGGAATCTTTGGATTCTTACATCACAGCGGGTGATGGTCTATCATCCCGGAACACATATCTTTACTATGATGTCTTGTACTGATTCTTGGATAAATCTGGAAGATTTCCAGTCATTGTATAAAGATCCTCGGGGAGAAATGAGTGTGGGTGGACGAGGTGGAATTGTGACTTTTCCTCACTATAATGAAAAAAAGAGGAGGATACCTGAACCAACGGTGCATTTGACATCCGTCGAAATGAATAACACCTCTGAAATCGGGGTGGGTAATCAAGAGAAAATAAGCCTGTCTCCTTATGAGAGAAATGTGAAATTGTTTTTTTCTACTTTTGACCATTTGAATACGGATAAGGTAAGATATGCTTATCGTTATAAACAAAGAAACGATAATTGGGTGGCCTTGCCGACAGGGGAAAATAGTATCGGATTGTCAGATTTGTCAAAGGGGGAATTTGAACTGGAAGTCCGTGCTACAGATGAGAATGGGCTGTGGAGTAAGAGTACATTAACGGTCATGATCCAGTGTTTGCCTGCTTGGTATGAAACTAGTTGGGCGTATTTGTTTTATGTGCTTGTTGTTTTATCGGTTGTTTGGGGATTGGACCGGATGTATATGAAATTACGGGAGTCCATTGTTGCACAGACTGTTCTGCCATTGGAACAAAATCCGGAGCAAAGGCATGAGATAGATCCATTGTCGGAAGAAGGAAAAGTAGAAGCGAATTCTATTTCAGCATCTGATGAGCAATTAATAAGGAAGGCATTGGATATGGTTGAGAAGAACCTTAGTAATCCTGAATATTCCATAGAAGATTTAAGTAGGGATATGTGCATGAGTCGTGCTACTCTTTACCGGAAGATTACATCTATCACCGGAAGCTCGCCTTCTGATTTCGTGAAGAATGTACGTCTTCGTAAAGCTGCCGAATTATTGAAAGAAGGAGGGCTTTCCATTGCTGAGATAGCTGATCAGGTTGGTTTTAATACGCCTAGTTATTTCACAAAATCATTCAAGAAACTGTTTGGGGTATTGCCTACACAATATAAATAAGGGTGTAAATGCTAAAAAAATATAGAATGAGAACTAGGAATTGTTTGTTAATCGCTTTTTGTTTTATGATCCTGTGTGGAAAGTTGTATGCCCAGCCCACAGGTAGTGAGGATCGTATGTACTGGGTGCAGACTTTAACGAAAATTGCTGATCCTGTGTTGGTCAATCTCAGTCAGGGCACATTGAAAAGGAATATGCCGTTTGAGTCACTGTCCAATGAACCTTTACGTAGAAGTGTTTCCTATCTGGAAGCGGTAGGAAGAACCGTTTGCGGCATTGCTCCCTGGCTGGAACTGGGACCTGATGACACTCAGGAAGGAAAGTTAAGAGAAAGGTATATTCAACTGGTGGTTAAAGGACTGAAACAGGCTGTCGATCCGCAATCAGCTGATTATTTGATGTTTGATAACCGTCATGCCCAGCCTTTGGTCGATGCGGCTTTTCTTGTACAAGGTTTGTTGAGGGCTCCCGGACAACTTTGGGGAAATCTGGATGCGGATACTCAAAAAAAACTGGTGTATGAGTTGAAAAGAACGCGTGGCATAAAGCCTAATGAGAGTAATTGGCTGCTTTTCGCTTCGATGGTAGAAGCGGCCTTGTTGGAATTTACGGGGGAATATGATACTCAGAGATTATATTATGGTGTAAACCGTTTCATTGATGAATGGTATAAAGGAGATGCCTGGTATGGAGATGGGGCAGAATTGCATCTGGATTACTATAACAGTTTGGTCATCCATCCGATGTTGACGGATGTATTGTCTGTCATGAAAAAGCATGGATTGGAACGTGCCGAGTTCTTGGAACGCCAATTGGTTCGTCAACAACGAATGGCTGCCCAGCTTGAACGGATGATCTCTCCGGAAGCCACTTATCCTGTAGTAGGCCGTTCTATCGTGTATCGTTTTGGCGCTTTTCATGCGCTTTCTCAAATTGCTTTGTTGGACAAGCTTCCTCAACCTCTTTCCAAGGGACAGATCCGTTCTGCCTTGACAGCTGTTATGCAGAGGCAGATATCCATGCCCGGTACTTTTGATGAAAACGGGTGGTTGAAAATTGGCTTTGCAGGAAGTCAGATAAATATGTCCGAACCTTATATAAATACAGGGAGTCTGTATTTGTGTACAGCGGCTTTTTTGCCATTGGGACTTCCGGCAAATCATCCTTTCTGGACTGAGCCTTATAGTGAATGGACTAACCTGAAGGCATGGAAAGGTGTTGATGTAGGGGCGGATAAGGCTTTGAGAAAAGGATAGTTGTCTATGAAAAGAAAAGTAACTTAACTTATTTGCCCAAGTAAGTCAACTTAAATGCCGAAGTAACTTAACTTGCTTGGCCTATGAAGATAGCTTACTTTTCATTGGCTGGTTTGCCTGATTTTAAAGAGCATGGAGATTTTTCCATATTAAAGGAAAAATCTCCATGCTTTATGTTTGTATGTCAATAGAATAGCTATTGTGTAATATGGAATCCCCCTCTACTTTTGCATGGAATAAATTGCGGAACTTTAATTGGCAGATCATAAACAAAACACTAAAATATTATACTTTATGAATTTACGTACTATTTTTATTTCATCGTTTCTGTCATTGAGCAGCTTGGGGGTGCTGGCTCAGGAACAGATTAATTTAAGCGGTACATGGCAGTTTGCATTTGCCGCCAATCAAAAGGAGGCGGACCGTTTGGAAAGGTTTTATACGCCTGATTTTGCTAAAAGCAAATTTAAGTCAACTCCTGTTCCATCCAATTGGGCCTTGTTGGGATATGAAGAACCGGTTTATAGAGGATTCAAGGATAATCAAGCCGGTGAGGGATTTTATGTGCGGGAGTTTACAATTCCTCAGGATTGGAAAGACAAACGTATCTTGTTACATTTCGGTGGGGTATGGTCATCGGCCGAAGTTTGGCTTAACGGGAACGAACTGGGGCGTCATGATTGCGGATATACTTCTTTTGCTTTTGATGTGACGAATAAACTGAAAGTGGATGAGCCTAACAAACTGGCTGTCAGGGTAAGGCAGATCACCCGTGAGTATAAGTTTGATGTTTGTGATGACTGGACTTGGGGAGGTATTTACAGAGATGTAACTTTGGAGGCTATGCCGGCCAAACGATGGATTGATGATGTGGTGGTACAGACAACCTTTGACCATTTGTTTCAAGATGCGAATCTGGACATACGGGTGATGATCAGTGATAAGCATAAGAATACATTGCCCGGAAACTATCCTAGTCTCGGCGAGCTTTATAAGCTATGTTTCACACTCACCGACAAAGAAGGCAAAGAGGTGGCGCAAAGACAAATGACTGTACCTGCCCACGTTTCGACGGATCGGGAGATTTGTCTGAGCCTGCCGGTTGAGGCTCCGCACCAGTGGACTGCCGAAACTCCTTATTTGTATAGTCTGAAAGTGGAACTTTTAGAAAAAGAGGTAGTAACACATACACGTATGGAACGTGTCGGTTTCCGTCAGATTTCCACTGATGGAGGAGTTTTCAGAATTAACGGACAGGCAGTTAAACTTCGTGGGGTGAACAGGCATGATGAACATCCGGATGTAGGTCGTGCCACTACCCGTAAGCAGTGGTTGGAGGATCTCACGCTGATGAAGGCTGCCAATATCAATTATCTTCGTCTCTCGCATTACACACCAGCCGAAGGGTTTATTGAACTATGTGATTCAATGGGAATGTACGTGGGCAATGAAGTGACGCTAGGGGGAGCTGGAGACCTGATGTACGATCCTTCTTTTTCGGGGGCGGTTCTGCAACGTTCGTATGAAACGATTGTCCGGGATATAAACAAGCCGTCTATTATTTATTGGTCAATAGGTAACGAAGATCCTTTGACCTCTCTGCACATGGTTTCTGTAAAATTGGTCAAGGCACTTGATCCCACTCGTCCGGTACTGTTGCCTTGGCGTCCTGAAGAATGGCTCCCTAAAGAAGTGGATATTCTTGCTCCTCATTACTGGAACCCGCAGGAATATGACCGGCTTGCCGGACATTCCGGACGTCCTGTTATCTCGACTGAATACACACATGCTTATGGCAATGATGCGTTTGGAGGGTTGGAAGCACGTTGGAAGGCATTGACTAAACATCCTGCCGGAGCCGGGGCAGCTGTATGGATGTGGGCGGATCAAGGGGTTAAGACTCCTGTCCGGAAGAAAGAGAAAGATTTGAGTGAAGATGAATACTTAAGAATTAATACAGCCGGTTGGGATGGTATTGTGGATTCTTATCGTAATTTCACTCGTGACTATTGGGAGACGAAGGCCGTCTATGCTCCGGTTTACCCTGCTGTGGACAGGATTTCATTTGTACCCGGTCAGGATTCGGTACGTATTCCTATCCAGAATGATTTTGATTTTACGAATCTTAGTTCTGTAAAGATGGCTTGGTCTGTATGGGAAGATGAGAATGTATTATATTCGGGCACTGATTCCATGTATGGCTATCCCCATACAGTGTCGGACTTTAAATTGCCGGTAGAAAAACTAGTGACTGTTCATCCGGGAAAAACGTATTATGTGTGGTTTATATTTACGGATGAAAAAGGAACAGAGATCACTCGCAGGGCTGTTGAACTTTGTCCTCAGACAGAACAACCGGTGTCTGTTCCTGTTTGTCGTGAACTTTTGGTTACTGAAACGGATAAGGTTACCATTGAGGCTGGTGATATCCGCTATGTGTTTAGTCCGAAGAATGGACAATTGGTGTCTGCGGAGCTAAAGGGAAAGCAGTTGATAAAAGACTTGTATCCGGCTATCTGGCGTAAATTAAATCAAGGTGAGACTTCCGGATTTGGTAAGGAAAATCTTCGTAAGGCTGTCGATCTTACTCATTATACGTCATCGGTAACAGCATGGAAGGTGGAGAAGACACCGACCAATGCGGTTATCCGTACTACTGTGGATTATAGGGTGGATCAGGAGAATCATTTTACAGTGACTTATCGTTATTCAATAGGAGTGGATGGACGCTTGAACGTTTATTATCAGATTCTTACTAAAGTGGCTGTACCTTGGTTGCCTATTGTCGGTATGTCCATGCAGTCTGTATCCGGACTTGATCAGGTACATTGGCTGGGATTGGGCCCGTATGATGCTTATCCTAATAAGCAAGCTGCTCCCATATTGGGCGTATGGGGAGGAACAGCGGGAAGTTCGGATGTGACGGGAATAAAAGCGATGCGTTGGATGGAACGTGCCGGAGCTGAAGGAACCATACATGTTTCAAACTCCGGTTATATGGAGAATGACGCAATGTGCCCGGAAAGAACTTATATTTTATCAGGAGTATTCGGCCGTCCGGAGAAAGGACGTCGTGCTGAGGAATCTGTTCCCCAACTTCGTACAGATACAGGAAAGCCGTTTGTTGGCGAGTTCAGTATTATGTTGAAGGCAGTTCGCTAGATTGTTTTTTGAACCGGTGGAGGATTTTCCATGTTATAGTTTTCAATAGGTATCTCTGATATAAAGTTAAACAAAAGTGAGAAAGTATGTGATAACGGTTGTCTGTGATAGATAGCCGTTATTTTTTTATGTGAATATTATGATCAGGATATACCTCACGATGAAAAAGCACATTTTCAACATGCGTTAAAAATGTGTTTAGCGTCTGTAGGAAATGCGTTCGTCTCACGTTGGAGAACCGTCCGGCACCCGTTGGACGGTGGATTTATAAGGTAACCTTCGGCATTTGTTCAGCTTGCATTCCGCATTACATCTGTATATGTAAGGTAATTAATGCTTAAAATACCAACGGGACATATATTGGTTTTATCGGGAAAAGTACATTGTTTTTAAATGTATCGGCTGTTGATGGTATTTTATCCATATAAACATGAAAAATTCCATGTTTTTATGCTGTTTTATGTGATTTTCTCCATTGCGTCATTCTCCTTTAGGCTATACTTTTACATGCCGTTTTTAAAGACTGATGCTCTTTACCTTGGAGTATGAGGATAATAAGGCAACTATCATAAAAAAGGAGTTAATTTAAAGACAAATTATATTTAAACTTTAATTTTTTGTACAATGAAGAACAATGAGAATCAGAAGAATGTCTGTTGTATGCTGTCTAAATGGGCATTTTTATTTCTTTTGTGCGTAATGTTCACATTAGGAACTTTTGCACAAGACAGAACAGTAAAAGGAACCGTATTGGATCCTATGGGAGAAGCCATTATTGGTGCTAATGTAATGGTCAAGGGTACTGCTAATGGTACTATAACCGATATAGATGGAAATTTTTCCTTGTCGGTTTCTGATGATGCTAAATTTTTGGAGATATCTTTTATTGGTTATGAAACGACTTCCGTTGTTATACCTCAGAGTAATATAATAAAGATTACTTTGAAAGAATCATCGGTAGTTCTTGATGAGGTTGTGGCTATTGGTTATGGGGTGCAGAAAAAAGGGAGTGTGACGGGAGCTATTGCTAAAGTGAATGCAGAGAAACTGGGTGACCGGCCCATCTCTGATGTTTCTTCGGCTTTGCAAGGTCAGATGGCAGGTGTGGAAATTCGTACTACATCTGGCGAACCGGGAAAGGATATTCAAATCCGTGTACGTGGTGCAGCTTCTATTAATGCAGATTCAGACCCGCTTTATGTAGTTGATGGTATTCCTGTTGATAATCTTAATAGTTTGAATCCTAGCGATATTGAATCTATAGAAGTCTTGAAGGATGCGTCATCATCTGCTATTTATGGTTCTCGTGGAGCTAATGGAGTTGTTTTGGTTACAACAAAGAAAGGGAAAGAAGGAAAAATCAAGGTTGAGTTCTCAGCTAATGTAGGTCTCCAGCAATTAGAGCGTAAAATGGACCTTCTGTCTGCAGAAGAATGGATTGAAGCCAAGACTTATTATAATAATACGTCATACGTTCAAAAATATGCGGCTCAAGGGGCTACTATAAATGATGATTGGGATACGCGTAAGGCCATTATCGGTGGTGTTAATTACAGTTATATGCTTGATCCTAGATGGACTGAAGCCAATTATGGTGGATTGAAACTGATTGACTGGCAAGATGAATTTTACCGTACTGCTTTGATGCAGGATTATCAAGTATCAGTATCTGGTGGTACCCAGAAAACTAATTATCGTTTTTCTGTAGGTTATTTGGACCAGGAAGGAATCGCTACGGGTACGGATTATAGTCGTTTGAACTTACGTACCAATATTGAATCTCAAGTATCAGATCGTATAAAAATAGGTTTGAATATTGCACCGTCTGTATCTTGGTCTAATGGGGGGCGTGTGGATGGAAAGGATTCGCAGTCACATATTGTTTTGTCGGCAACACCTGTTGCTGAGCCTGAAGCGGGTTTATATACTGGTGCTGAACCTTATGAAAGATATATGTGGGCAGGTGGGGCGGTCAGTCCTATAGCTTATATGGAAGAGTCAACGAATGCTACAGATATTGTCCGTATTAATGCTTCCGCTTATCTTCAGGCAGATTTGGGACAAGGGTTTAAAGCTGAAATAACTGGTGCGTGGAATTATTTCAATAAAGAAAACCGTTCTTTTGTTCCAAGTTCTGTGACAAAGACTTGGAACCAAGGAGAGGGGTTGTCTACCACAGCTTCCAGAAGCAACGATAGGAGTAATGATATCATGCTTCAGGCTCTGTTACATTATAATCGCGAATTTGGAAAGCACACAATAGGAGCTATGTTAGGATATTCTATGGAAGAGTCCAAAGGTTCCTCTTCTTCGTTGAAAGCAAAGCAATTTCCTAATAATTCATTGGAGGTGTTTGATATGTCATTTGCTACGATAAGCGGTGCCAAGGCGGATTTGACTACTCCTGTTCGTTTGTTGTCTTATTTTGGACGTGTTCAATATGATTATGCTGATCGTTATTTGTTAACAGCAAGTTTGCGCCGTGATGGATCTTCTAAGTTTGGAAAGAATAGTCGTTGGGGTTGGTTCCCTGCTATTTCTGCTGCATGGCGTATCTCTAATGAGGCGTTTTGGTCGGACAATTTCATAGTTAATTCTTTAAAACTTCGTGGAAGCTGGGGTATGAATGGTAATAACTCCATACCGTCAAATGCCGCTCTTAGTGCATTGTCAAATGCTAATTATGCATTTAATGGTTCTCTGCATTCTGGTTTCTCTCCTTCATCAGTATCAAATCCGGATTTAGGCTGGGAGAAAACACATAGTTGGAATGTAGCTTTTGATATGGGAATGTTTGATAATCGTATTTATCTATCTGCGGATTATTATGTAAAACGTACAAAAGATTTATTGTATAAAGTGGCTGTGCCTTCTTTGTTAGGTTATTCGACGGCATGGGGGAACATTGGCAGTTTGGAGAATAAGGGATTTGAAGTTGAACTTTCTACTCAAAATATTGTAGGACGTTTTAATTGGTCTACCTCTTTGAATTTCGGTTTGAATAAAAATGAAATTATAAGTTTAGGTGCTGATAATGCTACTGTATATACCGGATATTCCAATACTCAAGTTCTGCAAGTGGGAAAATCATTAAAAGAGTTTTATATGTATAAAGCTATTGGCGTTTATCAGAAGCAATCGGAAATAGATGATCCTGATATAGCGAAGATGAAAGGGCAAAAGGTGGGAGATGTCCGTTATGAGGATGTCGATAAAAATGGAATTATTGATGAACGAGATAGAACGTATGTAGGTCATCCTTCTCCCGATTTCACTTTCGGTATGACAAATACGTTTAGGTACAAAAACTTTGATTTGTCTGTGTTGGTGACAGGGCAGATGGGAGGTAAGGTATATGGTCTGATAGGTCGTGCCATTGATCGTCCGGGAATGGGAGTTGGTTCTAATGCTTTGGGACATTGGAGAAATATGTGGCGTTCGGAAGAAGAACCGGGAGATGGTTCTACACCAAGCATTTTCAGTTCGACTACTAGTAGCCTTTATGATACACGTTGGCTATATGATTCAGATTTCATTAAAATTAAGAACATTACAATCGGTTATCAGATTCCTGTTCGTAAATATATTAGTTATGCTCGTGTCTATGCTTCTATTGAGAATGTGTATATGTGGGATAAATATGATGGCGGTTATTCTCCGGAGTCTAATAATGGAGGTTCGGGTGGTGATTATGATTATGGTGCTTATCCACAGGCCAGAACTTTCTCTTTAGGTGTAAACTTAACTTTTTAATATGAAAAACAGAAACTATTATGAAAATAAGTAAATATATATTAGGGCTTTCATTGGTAGCAACTTTGTTGTTTGCTTCCTGTAGTGATTTTTTGGATGTCGATTCTAGAAATACACAAACTACGGATACTTTTTATAAGACAGAAGGTCAGGCTGATCAGGCTTTGACAGGTTTGTATCATGACCTTCTTCCTATGTCTTTGTATTCTTTGATGTTGTCTGAAGTTCGTTCTGATAATACGTATAAAGAGAATGATGGGGCACAACGTGATTTTTCTTCTATTGGTAAATTTGAAAAGAATATTGCGAATTTATCCATATTGAGTAATGCTTGGAATGATTATTATAAACTGGTTTCTCATGCTAATACTTTTTTGGAAAAGGTAGAAAATATAGAATTTGCCAACGGGGATATTAAAAAACAATATATAGGCGAGGCTCATTTCCTCCGGGCCTTGGCTTATTTTGATTTGGTCCGTTATTTTGGACGTATTCCTATTGTTACTAAAACTATATCTCAGGCAGAGGCGCTCAGTTTGCTTCAATCCGAAGCGGTGGATGTTTATGAACAAGTCATTATCCCTGATTTGGAGTTTGCTTGTGTTAATTTGAATAATACTCCGAAAAATTATCTTGGAAAGAACGTGGAAGGACATGCTACCCAGATTGCTGCTAAAGCCTTATTAGGACGGGTTTATTTGACGATGGCCGGCTTCCCGTTAAATGATGTTTCGAAGAAAGATTTAGCAAAGTCTTTATTAAAAGAGGTGATAGATTATGCTGAAGCTAATAATAAGTATTGGGCGAAGACGAGTGAAGAATGGAAACGTATATGGATTAGTGATAATGATAATAAATATCATATATTTGAAATACAATATCAAAATGGAGGCTTGGGTTTAGGCAATCGGATGGTCTTTGAATCTTGTCCCGGACTCTATTCAGCCTATACTATTGTGAGAATCTTTGGTAATCACCTTTATTGTGAACGTCAATTGAGCAAGGAGTTTCAAAAAACATATAATGGCGAAATGGATGCACGTTGTCTGGCTACCATTGATACCACAAAGTTTGTAAATACAGATGGAGCGACACCTATAAAATATACAGGTGATGACTTTTATGTCAAGTTCTTGGAGCATAAAATGAAAAGGAATCAATTAGGGTATAGTGATATTGATAATTCTATAGTGGATTATAATGACTGGCCTATAAATCATCCTATAATTCGTTTGGAAGATGTGATGTTGATGTACGCTGAAATTGTGGGTCCTACTACAGAAGGACTGGATATGGTAAATAGAATTCGTACAAGAGCCGGTATGGATCCGATTCCTTCTTGTTCCGATGATGAGTTCCAAAAATATGTAGATAGGGAGCGTAGGCTTGAACTTGCTTTTGAAGGTATACGTTGGCATGATTTAGTCCGTCATAATAATTTGCAGGCTATACGTGATATGTATATTCGTTATGCAACAGATGAAGAAACAGGCTTAGTAAACCCTGATATTTTGGCTTTAGTGCAGAATGTGCAGGATAATATGTATATATATCCTATACCTGAGGCGCAAATGAAAGTGAAAGATGGATTATATATTCAGAATGAAGCATATAAATAGATTTTTTGTCTTTTGTTTCCCTATTTGGGGGAGGTAAGAAATTGTTGTGAATTAATTTGTGAAAATAAATAAAAATAGAAACAATGAATAAAAGACAATCTATAAAAGTATTAAGGAGGATTGTAATGGGTAGTATCCTTACACTAGGATATTCTGCATGTTCTCCATCTCATCCGGATGTAGCAGACTCGGCAACCATCAAAGAAGCGTGGAATGAATTTTCCAATCCGTCGGATTCTGCACGTACTAAGGTTTGGTGGTTTCATGGTGAGACAGAGACTACTCGTGAAGGAATTACTGCAGATTTGGAGGCATATAAGCGTGCTGGTGTAGGAGGAGTGGTTTATTACGATCAGGTGCATGGAAAAGGCGAGCATGCATTACCTGCTTTTTCTGCTGAATGGTGGGAAATGTTGAAGTTTGCAGCATCTGAGACAAAGCGTGTCGGACTTTCTTTTGAAATAAACCTTTCGAATGGATATGTGGCGGGAGGACCTTGGATTACAAAAGCTTTAAGTATGCAACGTCTGACAGCGAGTGATACTATTATTAGAGGAAAACAACAGTTTGCAGCGGTATTACCAGCACCGGGGGATGATGAGTTTTGGGATATTGCAGTATTGGCGTTTCCTGTCTCTCAAAATCAATGGATGACAAATAATAGTCAGCGTCCAAAGGTTACATGTAATTTGCCGGGAGTTTCTGCTGAAGATTTCTTTCGTAAAAAAAGCAGATTGACGACTATACCTCCCCAGCAGTCTGGTAAGTCTGTTTATATAAATCTGGATTTTGAAACTTCTTTCACAGCTCGTTCTATTACTTATCGGGTAAGTAAGCGGAGCAAGGCATCTACCGGTGCCATGAATGTTCCGGGAGCTCCTGCTGATGAATTTTATGGATCGAGTTATGTAAAACAGCCACCTTTAGGGCAGTTAGAGGTTTCAGATGATGGCATAAATTACAGTAAGGTGTGCGATTTAAAACCCATTTATCAAGCTGCTGCTTCTCGATGGGATCAGAAAACAGTTTCTTTTCCGGCAGTGACCGGACGGTACTTTCGTTTGAATTTACATGATTGGTGTCTTGCCGGAGATCAACGTCCTGAAATGGCTTTGGGCAATGTCACATTATCGTCTCGTGCCCGTATAGACCAGTGGGAAGAGCGTGCGGGCTTTTATTCCGAATATATTTTGAAAAACCTGACTCCGGCTTATACGGATGAGGAGGTTATTGATTCGAAAACTATTGTTGACTTAACTTCAAAGATGGGAACGGATGGAAGATTGGAATGGGATGTTCCTGAAGGTGATTGGGTGATTATGCGCTTTGCACATGAGTCAACAGGCGGACCGTCTAAGCATGGTCGTGCGAACTTGAAAGGCTTGGAGTGTGATAAAATGTCTGTGGAAGCAGTGACTACACAATGGAATAATTATGCTGCGAGGATGATTGATACGCTTTCCACTATCAATTTGAAGCCTGATGGAGTAATTATGGATAGCCATGAAGCGGGGGCTCAGAATTGGACTCCGGGATTTGAACAAGAATTCCTGCGTCGTAAGGGGTATGATCTTTTTTCATATTTACCTGCTATGATGGGATATATTGTGGGCTCGGTTGCTGAAACTGATGCTTTCCTTTATGATTTACGTCGTACTGTTGCTGATGTCATTTCTGATAATTATTTTGGAACTCTCCAGACCTTATGTAATAAGGCTGGTGTGGATTTTACAGCACAGGCAACTGGTAACGGGCTAAGTCTTGTAGCTGATAATCTGCAAGCGAAAGGACGTGTTCAGAAACCGCAAGGAGAATTTTGGGCAAAGCATATACATGGCAGTTATGATATAAAGGAGGCTTCTTCGGCAGCGCATATTTATGGAAAACGTATTGCTTCGGCTGAGGCATATACTGATGCTAAGTTCAGCCAGTCTTTGGCAGAATTAAAGAATCTTGCTGATTTTGCTTATGCGGCTCAGGTTAATGAATTTGTAGTGTGTGCTTCTGCTTATCAGCCTTGGTTGGATAAATATCCTGGCAGTACAGGAGGAGGACGCCATTATTGTCTGAATCGGAATAATACTTATTGGGAGTATAGCCGTCCCTTTTGGGATTATCAGGCGCGTTGTGCCGGATTGATGCGGAAAGGAATGCCTGTGGTGGATCTTTGTATTTATGTAGGACAAAATCCACCGGTGAAATTGCTGACTTATCGCCTTCCCGAAATACCGGAAGGTTATGATTGGGATGTGTGCACAGCAGAAGCTTTGACAACTCGTATGTCTGCTCATGGAAGCGAGATTGCATTACCTGATGGCATGTGCTATAAAATGTTGGTTGTGCAGCGTAATAATGATATGCCTTTACACGTGTTGCGTCATATTGCTCAGTTAATTGAACAAGGAGGAGTGGTTTATGCTCCCCGTCCCGATAGCTCTGCTTCTCTTAAAGATAAGGTAGACTCTGTTGAGTATAAAAAGATTGTGGATCAATTGTGGGGGAAGGAAGACGTTGTTTCGGGTAAACGGTCTGTAGGAAAAGGAACGCTGTATTGGGGGATGCCATTGGCGGAGGCTTTGCATCAAGCAGGTATTCGTCCGGATATGGGTATTGTAAGCGGGAAGACTCCGACAGATAAAGTTTATTTTGCTCATAGGCGCTTGGCGGATGCTGATGTTTATTTTATTAATAATCATAGTCCGCGACCATTTAAAGACGAGGTGGTTCTGCGTACCTCTTTATCGAATGCTTCTTATTGGGATCCTGTAACTGGTAAACGATATGGGTTGCCGGCTCGTTTGGTAGCGGAAGGATTACATGTTAACATTGCATTGCTTCCCGGTAAATCGGGTTTCATTGTGGTTTCTGATGACAGTCAAGAAGAACTAATGTTGAAACCAACCCGTGAGAAAGAGCGGTTGGAAGCTATAAAGGGAGATTGGCAGGTTTATTTTGATCCTCGATGGGGAGGACCTGGAGAAGTGGTCTTCCCGGTGTTGACGGATTGGACGAAACATGCCGATTCAGGTATTCGCTATTATTCGGGTACAGCCGTTTATCGTAAAAAAATTAATTTAGGAAAGGCTGCGGCAAATGAAGAAATAATTCTTCGTTTTGACAGCTTGAATTCTATAGGACGGGTTTGGTTGAATGGACAAGAGGTTTCAACTGTTTGGTGTACTCCGTGGGAGGCAAATCTGACTCCTTTCGTGAAAAATGGCGAGAATAGGTTGGAAATAGAAGTCGTAAACTCGTTGATGAACAGAATGATTGGTGACGCTTCGTTGCCTGAATCCAAACGACTGACTTATGCCTATCCCGAAATAGCCAAATCGACAGACGGATTGGTCCCTTCCGGAATTACAGGTGAAGTGTGGTTGGTACGTCGCTTTTTACAATGTATTAATTAAATAATTAAGTTTATGTCATTAACAAGTATTATTTGTGGCATAGCGTTGCTGACCATAGGTGAAGTTGGGCCTCAGAACATGCCCGATACCATAGAACCTGTTGAATCACCGTTTGTTATGCCTTTGTTTGAACGGCCTGTTTTTCCCGAATCTACCATATTGGTAAGAATGGAACAGGAAGGTATATCCACTAAACCGATTCAGGAAGCTATTGATAGTATGAGTTGCCGGGGTGGTGGAACGGTAGTAGTTCCTCCCGGTGTATGGCGGACAGGACGTCTTATCTTGAAGAGTCATGTAAATCTGCATCTTTCGGAAGGAGCGGAATTACATTTCAGTGGTAATATAATAGATTATCTTCCGGCTGTTTTTACACGGGATGAGGGGGTGGAGCTTTACTCTCTTGGAGCTTGTCTGTATGCTGATGGGCAGGAGAATATTGCATTGACCGGAAAGGGAAAAGTGGTTGGACCGCCTACCAGTTGTGAGATATATAAACGTAATGAGAGTATGTCTAGTGACAAGGGGATAAGGAAACCGCTTGCCGACCGTATTTATGATGGAAAGAATGGTGAAGGAGTCTTTTTACCTAAGACATTTGCCCCTATTAATTGTAAGAATGTCTTTGTAGAAGGTGTTACATTTGAACGGGGACTGTATTGGAATATTGTACCACAATATTGTGAACACATTGTGATCCGGGGGATTACAGTGAACAGTTTCGGGCATGGACGTACGGATGGTATTGATATTGATTCAAGTAATGATGTACTGATAGAATACTGTTCGCTCGATTGCCAGGACGATTGCTATACCATGAAGTCCGGGCGGGGTGAGGACGGATTGAAAGTGAATCGTCCCACTAGTAATGTCGTTATACGTAAAAGTATAGCACTGAGGGGAGCAGGCGGTATTGTGTGTGGTACTGAGATTGCCGGTGGAGTGAGAAATGTATATATGCACGATTGTGTTTTTGAGGGAACAGACCAGGCTTTTCGTTTTAAGACCCGTCGTCCACGAGGAGGTTTTGTGGAGAATATATATGTGGAACGGGTGCGGGCGAATGTGAAAAGACAGGCTTTGTATTGCGATATGCTTGGTTCTGCCCGTTGGGTAGGTGAGTTGGCACAGCGTTATCCAGCCCGTGAGATAACTCCGCTTACGCCGTGGTTTGCTAATATTTCCATTCACGATGTGGAGATTACCGGATGTAGCACATTGGTGGATGTGGCTGCATTACCGGAGAAACCGGTGAAGAACTTTTTTTTCGGTAATGTCAAAGCACATTGTGATCGGATTGGTAAAATATGCGATGCCACAAAATTCTCAATGAAGGATGTAAGGATAGAGAGTTGTGATACAGTAATGCGTATTGATAATTGTGACTATGCCTCTTTCTTTGGGTTCAGCAATGTAACTACAGGCAGTCCGGTGAGGATAGAAAAAACGGGAGGAGAATGTCGTTATTTAAATGTGCAGACATATCCTCTTGCCCCAGTCAATTATCAGTCCATTCGTCCTGGTGAAGTGTGGCTTGATACCGAAGGAAAGCCTATTCAGGCCCATGGGTTTCAAGTGACTTTTCGTGAAGGCAAATACTATTGGTATGGTGAGGATAAAACTCATACTCTGTTTGGTACCAATCGGATGTTTGGCGGAGTACGTTGTTACTCATCTACCGATTTTTACAATTGGAAAGATGAAGGAAGGATCATTGAACCTGCTGCTGATCCACATTCACCTTTGCATCATAGTCAGAAATTGGAACGCCCGCATATTCTTTATTGTGCCAAAACAGGCAGGTATGTATGTTGGCTGAAATCACAAAGTAATGATGGGCATTTTGTTATTCTAGAAGCTGAACATTTTATGGGACCTTATCATTTTGTCCGCAATCTGAAACCTAATGGCTTTGCTGTGGGGGATTTTGACATGTATGCTGATTCAGATACAGGAAAAGGTTATGTTTGGTTTGAGCGCCCTCATTGGGAGCAGATATGTGCTGAACTTTCTGATGATTATACAAATGTAAATGGTCGGTATTCAGAACATTTTGTTGGAAAGGTTCCACCGTTTACACGTGAGGCGGCAGCACATTTTGTAATGGATGGTAAACATTATATTTATACATCAGGGACAACTAGTTATACTCCCAATCCTTCGGAAGTGGCGATATTCGATGATTATCATGGTGAATATAGGGTGTTAGGGAATCCACACATAGGTGATGAGTATGCACATTCTTTTTGCTCGCAGATTACAAGTGTAATAAAGATTCCGGGAAAGGATCTTTATGTAGCTATGGCCGATCGTTGGCTACCGCATACTAATAAAACGGATATACCAAAGAAAGACTGGCAGTCTTTTTTGACTCGGTACAAGGATCACCGTCCTTATCCTAAAGATTTTGCAACTCCCAAAGTGGCTGACAGATTTTATACGCTTGTTAATCCTAATCAAGATGTATATAAAGCTACTTATGTATTTCTGCCAATTGTGGTGAAGGATGGCATACCGATGATAGAGTGGAAAGATGAATGGAAACTGGAAGACTATGAATAGATGATTTTTCTTTTGTTGATAGGGCACATCCGTTTATTTTTTGTATCTTTGCTAATATGGCGTATGTCGGGAAAATGATGTACGTCATATATTTTAATGCCTGGTATGAATCTGATTGAAATTGTATGAAAACATATATTTGTCTGTTATGGGTTGTTTTTTTGTGTATAGGTTGGGAAATGCATGCATCGGTAGATGTACATCCTGCTTTTATCACAACTAGTGACGGATTGGCGAATAATTCGGTACGTTATCTGTTTCAAGACAGTAAAGGGTTTATTTGGATGGGTACATTAGATGGGCTGAGCCGCTATGATGGCCATTCATTTGTGACATTCCGTCCGGAATCAGGCGATAAAATTTCTTTGGCAAATCATCATGTAAAGAAGATACAAGAAGATCGAAATGGTTTCTTATGGTTTATCACTGCTCCGGAATTAATGAGTTGTTACGATTTGAAACATGATTGTTTTGTTGATTTTACGGGATGTGGGGAATATAGACAGCCTTACAATAAAATATTGGAAACAGCTGGCGGGGATATTTGGCTGTGGCATCATCAGAGCGGATGTCGTAAAATAATCTGTAAAGATGGGATTCATTCTTCTGTATCTTATACAAAAGAGAATGGGAAATTATCAACTAATGCAGTGAATTCCGTTTATGAGGATGAACAGGGAGTGATTTGGATTTGTACTCAGCTAGGGTTGTTTCAGGTGACAGAAGAGGGGCAGACCCGGGCTATTCAAGATAGTTTGTCTTTTGTGGGGGCGATGTCTTTTCGTCACAAGATTTTTTTTGTAACCTCTGATGGAGGTATTTATGAAAAGTCTTCAGGTAAGAATTTGTTTTTGACAGCCCGGTTGCCGTGGAAACTTTCTGATTTTAATACCTATGAATTCTGTCGTTTACAGAACGATTGGGTGTTTTTTACTCCTGAGGGTGGAGAGGTGTTTAGTATGTCTGAGAAAAGACTGATTCATGATTCATCGCTTGATATCCGTTTAGGAAAATGTGAGAAGGATAATTTGAATAATCTGTGGATTTCCAATGGGACCGGTCTTGTGCATTATATTGATGTCCGGACACGTGCCGTCCGGACTTTTAGATTAATGTCTGATGAAAAAGTTAAGTTGATAGGGGATGAACGTTATCATATCATACAGGATGTTCCACGTGGACTGATATGGATATCCACTTATGGTAATGGTTTGTTTGTTTATGATTCTCAAAAGGAGGAGATGACTCATTACTCTTATCATGTGGATGAGTTCAATCGGGTGAATTCTGATTTTCTTTTATATGCTATGGGTGACAGAACCGGTAATATCTGGTTGGGATCAGAATATTCTGGCATCGCTTTATTGTCAGTGCTAAATGATGGGGCAACTTATATTTATCCTGAAAATGAGAAATTGGTGGATCGTTCCAATACCATCCGTATGGTTACGTGTATGGAGAATGGAGACGTGCGGGTAGGAAATCGTCGGGGGGGATTGTTTGCTTATGACTGTCACTTGGATTTATTGCAAAGAAATTATTATCATCTTAGTGTTTTTGCTCTTGAAGAGGATGACAAAGGGCAAGTATGGATGGGAACCCGTGGGGATGGATTGTGTATAGGCGATAGATGGTATGTGCATCGGGCTGATGATGTGAATTCACTTGCACATAATCATATTTATGATATCTATAGGGACTACCGGGATAGAATGTGGATTGGAACGTTCGGGGGAGGACTCGATTTGGCTGTTTATCAGAAAAACGATTTCGTGTTTCATCATTTTTTGAAGGGGAGTTTTGGAGAGCAAGAGGTTCGTACTATTACTGCTGATCGGAATCATTGGATGTGGGTAGGAACCAATAATGGTATTTATGTATTCCATCCGGATTCTTTGTTGAATGATTCGCGGCAATATTACGTTTATAACTTGGATAATGGGAAAATACGTAGCAATGAAATTCGTAACATTTTTTGTGACAGCAAAGGACGTATGTGGATTGGAACTACCGGTAGGGGCTTTTCTGTCTGCCAATCAGGACAAAACTATGACCACTTGGAATTCATGCACTATGATGAAGATGACGGGTTGGTAAATAATGTGGTCCAATCTATAGTAGAAGATAGAGATGGAAAAATCTGGTTGGGTACCGAATATGGGATGTCCCGATTTGATCCAGATGCGAAGACGTTTGATAATTTCTTTTTCTCAGCCGCAATGCCCGGCAATGTATATTTGGAGAGTAGTGCTTGCATTATGAAAAACGGACATTTACTGTTTGGAACGAATCATGGCTTGGTGGTGATCGATCCTGAAAAAGTCATGCCACAGCATGTTGTTTCTCCGGTGGTTCTCACTGATTTAAAAATAAATGGAATTTCTGTTCGTCCCGGTGATATTGATTCTCCTTTGACAGAGGCATTAAGTTATACAAATAGAGTAGAATTGAAATATTATCAGAATTCATTCAGTATAGATTTCTCTACTTTTGACTATTCTATGGCAAATGATGCCAAGTATATTTATAAGTTAATTCCATACGATAAAGATTGGGGAGTTCCTTCCTCCTTGAATTTTGCAGCTTATAAAAATTTGTTGCCGGGTACTTATCAGTTACATGTAAAAGCATCCGGTGCTTCAGGCGTATGGGGGGAAGATGAAACCGTATTGCAGATTGTTATTACTCCGCCTTTTTGGAAAACAGGTTGGGCCTTTGCCATTTATATAATGTTGATTTGTATGGCAATGTATATGACATTCAGATTAATCCATAAGTTTGCTATCTTGCGGAATCGTATTCAACTGGAAAAACAGTTGACAGAATATAAATTGGTCTTTTTTACCAATATCTCTCATGAGTTTCGTACCCCGTTGACGTTGATCCAGGGAGCCTTGGAAAAAATAGAGGCTATGGGCAGGGTTTCTAAGGAATTGGCTTATCCTATAAAAGTGATGGATAGAAGTACGCAGCGAATGCTCAGATTAATCAATCAATTGCTGGAATTCAGAAAAATGCAGAATAATAAACTGGTTCTTTCATTAGAAGAAACAGATGTCATCGTTTTCCTTTATGATATCTTTCTGAGTTTTAGGGAAACGGCGGAATCTAAAGAAATGGAATTTAAATTTATTCCTTCTGTCAGTTCTTATCCTATGTTTGTTGATAAGGGTAAACTGGATAAGATAGTTTATAATCTTCTGTCCAATGCATTTAAGTACACACCGGAGGGCGGGAAAATAGTTTGTTCGGTAGATGTGGAAGAGGAAACAAAAAAAATGATTATTTCTGTGTCAGACACCGGTATTGGTATTCCTTTGGAGAAACGCGGGCAACTTTTTTCTCGATTTATGCAAAGTAGTTTCTCAGGTGATAGTATGGGAATCGGGTTGCATTTGACTCACGAACTTGTAAATGTGCATAAAGGAAGCATTGAATATGCGGAGAATGAAGGACAGGGTTCTGTTTTTACAGTCACTTTGCCATTGGATTGTTCTGTATATGAGTCAAAAGATTTTTTGATCTCTACAGCCTTAATGGAAGAAACGGATCATACAGACGAAGGCATTCCGTGCCGTTTCGTAAAAGAAGAACAGATGGTGGTTCCTTTAAACAAGAAAAAGATATTGATCATTGAAGACGATACTGACATTCGTGAATTTTTGAAGAAAGAAATATCTGTTTATTTTGAGGTGGTAGCCGAGGCTGATGGTGTGGCGGGTTTTGAACGTGCACGAACTTATGATGCTGATCTGATAATATGTGATGTCCTGATGCCGGGAATGAATGGGTATGAAGTAACCCGTAAGTTAAAAAATGAATTCAGTACCAGTCATATTCCGATCATTCTGCTGACAGCTATGGGAACTACCGAAAATAAATTGGAAGGGGTGGAAAGTGGGGCGGATGCGTATGTAACCAAACCGTTCAGTTTAAAATTGCTTTTGGCACGGATGGTTCAATTGATTGACCAGCGCGAAAAGTTACGTGAGAAATATGTGAATGATCCCAGTATAGAGCGACCGACTATTTATACTTCTGATAAAGATAAACAGTTCCTTGATAAATTGCAGGCTATTATAGAGCAGGAGTTGGGGAATCCGGAATTTACGATGGAAGACTTTGCTGCCCGGATGAAATTGGGGCGTACTGTATTCTCTAAGAAAGTTCGTGGTTTGACAGGGCATACTCCTAATGAATATTTCCGTATTATTCGTCTGAAGAAAGCGGCGGAATTATTGTTGGAAGGTAATTATAATGTGAGCGAAGTGTCTTATAAAGTAGGTATCAGTGATCCGCTTTATTTTAGCCGTTGTTTCAAAACACACTATGGCGTGTCTCCTTCTGTTTATCTGCGTGGAAAAGAGAAAGAAATATAGAGTGGGAAACCTTTATTGTATAATCGGGCGGTAAATATCAGTTCGTTTCTTAAAAGGCTTAAAGTGTATAAATTTCCATGTTAATGAACAAAAATACATTTTGGGGCTTTATAAATAACGATATATTTGTAAAATGCTGCTTGAATATTTCAGATTGAAAGAAATAAGGTACTCATTTTACATTTAAGACCATGAAAGAACTAAAGATGTACATCGATGGGCGATTCATCGAAAACCAATCCGATAAGTGGATTGATGTATTGAACCCTTCTACGGAAGAAGTGATATCTAAAATGCCTGATGGCACACCGGAAGATGCACGTGCTGCTATAAATGCTGCCGTGAAGGCACAGCTTTCTTGGGAGAGTCTTACCTCTATTGAACGTGCCGGCTATTTAACTCGGATTGCACAAGGTATCCGCAAGCGGGAACAGGAATTGACTGATATTATTATCCGGGAGGGTGGAAAAACAAGAGGATTAGCTAATGTAGAGGTGTTATTTACGGCTGATTACCTTGATTATATGGCCGGATGGGCCCGTCGCTATGAAGGGGAAATCATTCCTAGTGACCGTCCTCACGAAAATATATTTGTCTTTAAGAAACCTATTGGGGTGACAACAGGCATCCTGCCTTGGAATTTTCCTTTTTTCTTGATTGCCCGTAAGGCCGCTCCTGCTCTGTTGACGGGGAATACAATTGTGGTAAAGCCGAGTCAGCTGACACCGGAAAACGCGTATGTTTTCGCACAGATTGTAGATGAAGTTGGGTTGCCTAAAGGTGTATTCAATCTGGTGAACGGTCGTGGTTCGGTGATTGGACATGAATTGGCTGCTAACCCCAAAGTAGGTATGGTTAGTCTGACCGGAAGTGTGGAGGCTGGAATACAGACCATGGCAGCCGCTTCTACCAATGTGACGAAGGTTTCTTTGGAATTGGGAGGGAAGGCTCCCGGTATTGTAATGCCGGATGCAGATTTGGATTTAGCTGTAAAATCCATTATTGCTTCGCGTGTTATTAATACAGGACAGGTATGTAATTGCTGTGAGCGCGTGTATGTACATTCTAGTATAAAAGAGACTTTCCTTGAAAAACTGTTGGCAGGATTCAAGCAGGTGAAAGTGGGTGATCCGAATCAGTATACAGACCTCGATATGGGTCCGTTGATTGATGCCAATGCACTGAAATCAGTAGAAGAGAAAGTGAAAAAAGCTATTGAGCAGGGAGCTGAGTTGCTATGCGGTGGTCATCGTATCGGTACTAAAGGATATTTCTTTGAACCGACGATTTTGATTAATTGTACCCAAAAGATGGATATTATTCAGGAAGAAACTTTTGGACCGGTACTTCCGGTTGTTGAGTTTACAGAGGTGGAAGACGCCATTGCCTGGGCTAATGATTGTGAATATGGGCTGACTTCTTCTATTTATACCCAGAATCTGGATATGACATTCAAATTGATTCGTGCGTTGAAATTTGGTGAAACTTATGTGAATCGTGAGAATTTTGAGGCGATGCAGGGATTCCATGCTGGATGGCGTAAATCTGGTATCGGTGGCGCGGATGGTAAACATGGGCTGGAAGAGTATTTACAGACGCAGCTGGTTTATTTGGAAACTAAAGGCTGATTCTCATCATTATTCTATGTAGGATTGTCTCGGGATATAATTCGTATTTTATGTCTCGAGATACATCTTGTTATATGATGGATATTTATTATTGATTTGGATTGATACTTTAAGAAGTATAGAGTACAAAATACTTGTTGTTTCGTCCTGTTGGAAAAGGTTTATTCATCATAAAACAGCATGCTATGAAATTGTTTTTTTCCTTCGTTTTTGCCTTATTGGCTTTTACAGCTTGTACAAAACCCGAAAAGGAAGTCTATATCTTCACTTCTCATCGTGAGCCGGCATTGGACGGGTTACATTATCTTTACAGCTATGACGGCTATCATTGGGATAGTATCGCAGGTTCATGGTTGAAACCGGAAATAGGAAATAAGACTCCTTATTATAATTATTTCACTAAACAGACTGAAGAACAGAAATATGCTCCCAATTCGATGATGCGTGATCCGTCCATGACCCAAGGCCCGGATGGAACTTTCCATTTAGTGTGGACAATCAGTTGGAATGGAGAACAGGGATTTGGTTATGCCAGTTCTAAAGACTTGATTCATTGGAGTGAACAACGCGAAATCAAAGTGATGAAAGACTCTTTGACTAACAATGTGTGGGCACCGGAAGTTTTCTATGATGATGAAAAGGAACAGTTCATCGTTGCCTGGTCTTCTGCCATTCCTGTAGAAAGATATACGGCAGCCGATAGTTTGGGAGCTAATAAAAGTCACCGTGCCTATTATACCACGACCAAGGATTTCCAAACGTTTACTCCTGCAAAGGCGTTTTATGATCCGGGATTTAATTCTATTGACGGATTTATAGTAAAGCGTGATAAAAACGACTATGTATTAATTATAAAAGACAATCGCAAGCCTGGTTACAGTGATTTGTTCTGTGTATCCGGGCCATCGGCAGAAGGACCTTATGCTGATCCGTCAGTAAAATTTGCACCGACTTACTCTGAAGGTCCGTGTGCCGTGAAAGTAGGTGATGAATGGTTGATTTATTTTGATGTTTATCGGGAAGGACGGTTTGGAGCCGTGTCTACAAAAGACTTCAAGAACTTTACTCCCATTGACGATCAGATTTCTATTCCGCAAGGACATAAGCATGGTACTATCATAAAAGTTCCCGAATCAGTTTTGCTCAACCTGAAAGCGGAGGAAGCTAAAAGATTCCCTCAAAAAGACTAGTTATTACCCAGAATTGTCTGCTTGAATAAGTTACTTTGGGCTTTTGAAATTTATAAGATGAATGCACAAATGAAAAACAAGAATCTAGTATTATTATTCCTTCTTCTGATGGTGGAAGGATGGCTGCTTTCGGCAGCAGCACAGAGCAAATCGTCGGTTTATAAGCCTTGGAGTCATGGACAACTGAAAGTAAGTAAAGAGAACCGCTATCTGATGAATGCGGACGGAACTCCTTTTTTCTGGTTGGGGGATACAGGATGGCTGTTACCCGAGAAACTGAATAGAGATGAGGCTGCTTATTATCTGGAACATTGTCGTCAGGCAGGTTTCAATGTGGTGCAGGTACAGACTATAAATGGAGTTCCTGCCATGAATTTCTATGGCCAGTATTCCATGATAGATGGTTTCAATTTTAAGAATATAGACAGAAAAGGAGTTTACGGGTATTGGGACCACATGGATTATATTATTCAGAAAGCTGAGCAGAACGGCATTTACATAGCGATGGTATGTATCTGGGGAGGGCTTGTGCGCTCCGGAAAGATGAATGTTGAAGAGGCCAAAGCGTATGGTAGATTTTTAGGTGAACGATATAAAGATGCCCCTAATATTATTTGGGTAATCGGTGGAGATACTTATGCTGACCGGAATACTGAGATTTGGGAGGCGTTGGCGAATAGTATTCTTGCTGTGGACGAGAATCATATAATGACCTTTCATCCGTTTGGTCGTACATCCAGTGCTACCCATCTGAATAATAAGGAGTGGATGGATATGAATATGTTCCAAAGTGGACACAGGCGTTATGGCCAGAAAAAAGGAGATGGTGATACTTCTGTTACGGGATTGGAGGAAGACAATTGGCGTTATGTAGAAGAGGCTTTGTCCATGACTCCACTGAAGCCTGTTCTGGATGCAGAACCCAGCTATGAAGGTATTCCTCAGGGATTGCATGATCCTGCCCAGCCACGCTGGCGTGACTGTGATGTGAGACGCTATGGATATTGGTCTGTTTTTGCGGGCTCTTGCGGACATACATACGGACATAATAATATCATGCAGTTCTTGAAACCAGGTACACCCGGTGGGTATGGAGCTGATGGAATAGAGAAACCTTGGTATAAAGCAATGCAGGATCCCGGCTTCAATCAGATGAAATATCTGAAGAATCTGATGTTAACTTTCCCTTATTTTGAACGTGTACCGGATCAAAGTGTAATTGCCGGTACGAATGGGAGTCGTTATGACAGAGCCATTGCGACTCGCGGAAAGGATTATTTGTTAGTATACAATTACTCCGGAAATCCGATGTCTGTTGACTTGACTAAAATCAGTGGCGCAAAAAAGAAAGTATGGTGGTATAGTCCTAAAGATGGAAAACTTTCTTTTATAGGAGAATTTGATAGTAAAATTACTCCTTTTACCTATGACGGCAGTTATAATCGGGATAATGACCAGGTATTAATTGCTATAGATTCAAGTAAGAATTATATTTCTACCGAATGGCTGGAACTTCCTATGGTAAATCAATAGCATTTTTGAGGAATACAGCCAAAAAGTCTTATTAAGTCTTAATGAAACGGGAAAAGTCAATGCGGAAATTGTAATTTTGAAAAAACACATTTACAAATGAAACGCATTGGCTTGTTCTTATTCTTTTGTATTCTTTCCTTGCATGGCATAGCTCAGGTTGAAAATGACAAGGATACGCTCATCATCCGGCAAGATAAAATCAATGAGTTTATCAATGAGATGAATGAGGCTGATAAAAGTATGGATTTTATAAACGAACCTCCTACGTTGACACCTCCCGTTTTATCTGATACGTTGCGGATGCCAAAATTTGATTTTACTCTCCGTGAAGAAATGCCTAAGATATCCCCTTATACTTTTTCCGGAAATCCTTTCGGACATGATTATATAGATGGACGTGCTTATCAGATTAATAGTACAGGGATTCTGAGTGGTTATCATTCCTTTCAAGGGTTGCCTTCTATAGGTGAGGCACGTAATGCCGGAGTGATGTACACACAGCATCTCAATGATTTTATAACCGTGACGGGGGGAGTATATGCTGCTAAATACAATGTATATGGAGTCCGCTTTAATGATTTAGGTGCTAAGGGAAAGTTGTCTTTTCGCATTAATGACAGAATGAAGATCAATATGTTCGGCACATACTCGGTGTATAACGGATATGGTATGACTCCCGCTTCACAGCTTTTTATGAACCAGAATTCATACGGAGGCACTTTGGAATTTAAAATATCGGATAGTTTCGGAATTGAAGCGGGAGCAGAGAGGGAATTTAATCCGATGACCCGTAAATGGGAAACCCATCCTATTATTATGCCGGTATTCTATAAATAATAATTTGTGTATCTTTACGGCATGAATGAAGAGATAGAAGAGTATTACGAAGAGTTATACAGGCTTTGTATAGATGAAAACCAGCCATTGGAACGCCGTTACAGGCAATTGCGTGAATCATTGGAGCGTGTGGTGCGTGAAAAGATACAAGGGAATAGTTTGCAGACCACTGATTTGGCCGCCCGTATTAATTATGTAGCCACTCAATATGGGCTGGATTTGAAAGAACAGAATCAGTTACATACCTTTCGTCTGACTTCCAATGATATTTTGAACCATCGTAAGTCTCCTGTAAAAGAAGAGTTCCTGCGTGATTTGCGTGCAGTGGCATACGCATATAGGAAGATGTTTGCACAGGATATTCCATTGAAGTTGTTCTCAGTTCTTCCCAAGCAGGAAATAGCATCTTCAGGGAAAAAAGAAAAGATGGAATACATCCGCCGCATCCGTGTATGCTTTGATTATGCCGATGATACCTATTTGTATGTACATCCTGTAGATGTAATAGCTGATGAACCTATACGGGTTGTTTATAATAAACCCGGTATAAATCATGAATTTGAAGAAACCATAAAGGAACTTTGGCGATATGCCCAGCTTAATCTGCTGGATGTTTCTGTAGATAGGGATGGAATTTATACCCCTTCTTTTATCGTATTGGAACCGGATTATTTGATAGATATCAGTTCACTGGCGGAATGTTACAAGGATTATGGCAGCCATCCGGCAAACTATTTTTTGAGCCGGCTGGTGCCGATTGATAATGCCCGCCCTTTGCTATTGGGAAATATAGCCAATCTGTTCCTGGATGAATGGATACATGCAGGTGAGGAGGAGCCGGACTATATAGACTGTATGAAGAAGGCATTCCGGCAGTATCCCATTGAACTGGCTGCTTGTGCCGAACTTCGTGACCCGTCCAAAGAGAAAGAGTTTGCCAAGGATTGCCGGATGCATTTTGAGCATATACGGGACGTTGTACAACACACTTTTTTGGAGCCGGGGTATAATCTGGATAAAAAGGAGGCTGTGCTGGAACCGTCCTATATTTGCGAGGCGTTGGGCATTCAGGGACGTCTGGACTATATGCAGCGGGATATGAGCAGCTTTATAGAAATGAAATCGGGCAAAGCGGATGAATTCTCCATGCAGGGAAAAGTGGAACCCAAGGAAAATAATAAGGTTCAGATGCTGCTATATATGGCAGTGTTGGAATATAGCATGGGACAGGACCGGCGGCGTATGCATCCCTATTTGCTTTATACCCGTTATCCTTTATTGTATCCGGCCAGAGCATCGTGGGCTCAGGTAAGGCGGGTTATCAATTTGCGTAACCGTATTGTTGCTGCCGAGTATGGGGTACAATTCCATAATCATCCTGATTTTACACGCAACTTGTTGGCACAAATCAATCCGGAGGTGGTGAATGAAAGAAAACTGAGCGGCAGATTCTGGGAACAGTATTTGAAGCCCTCTATCTCGCGTTTCCGGGAGAAGCTGTCGGCGTTGGAACCTTTGGAGCAGGCCTATTTTTATACGCTTTATAATTTCATTACAAAAGAACTTTATACCTCCAAATCGGGAGATGTGGATTATGAAGGACGTGCAGGGGCTTCAGCTCTTTGGCTGAGTACACTGGATGAGAAACGTGAGGCGGGAGAGATATTATATGATTTGCAGATAATGGAAAATAGGGCATCACAGGCTCATAAGGCTTATATACTTTTGTCTATTCCGCAATATGATGAAATGTTTCTTCCCAATTTCCGTACAGGAGATGTGGTTGTGTTGTATGAGCGTAATAATGACTTGGATAATGCGACCAATAAAATGGTTTTTAAGGGTAATATTGAGCAGATTACAGATACAGAATTGCGTATTCGTTTACGTGCTACCCAACGTAATGCTTCCGTTTTTTCTCCGGACAGTCGTTATGCTGTAGAACATGATACGATGGATACTACATTTCGCAGTATGTATTTGGGACTCTCCGCTTTTTTGGATGCGAATACGGAAAGACGGGAATTATTGCTGGGACAACGGCCTCCCCGCTTTGATTCGTCTTTTGATGAAGCTATAGCGCTGACCGGTGATGATTTTGAGAGGGTGGCGTTGAAAGCTGAGTCGGCCCGTGATTATTTTCTTCTGGTGGGACCTCCCGGAACAGGAAAGACTTCGAGGGCGTTGCGTAGAATGGTGGAACATTTCTATGCAGCATCATCTATGCAGATATTGTTACTGGCTTATACCAACCGAGCTGTTGATGAAATTTGTCAGTCACTGTCCTCTATCACCCCCTGTATAGATTATATACGGGTGGGAAGTGAGCTTTCCTGTGATGTACGCTTTAGAGGACATCTGTTGGAGAATATATTGGCGGAATGTAACAGTAGGAGAGAGGTGAATATCCGTATGGCAGATTGCAGAGTATATGTTGGAACCGTGGCCTCTATTGCGGCTAAAGCTGAACTTTTTAAATTAAAACGTTTTGATGTAGCCATAGTGGATGAAGCCACCCAAATATTAGAACCCCAATTGTTGGGTATTCTGTGTGCCAAGTTTGCCGATGAAAGAAATGCAGTGGGTAAATTTATCCTGATAGGCGATCATAAACAGTTACCTGCCGTTATTTTGCAGAATAGCGGACATTCTGAAGTGCATGATGAGGAACTTAGGGAAGCCGGACTTTTTAATTTAAAAGATTCTCTGTTTGAGCGGCTTTATCGTTTTCATTTAAAAGAAGAATCTCCTCAAGCGGTAGATATGCTTTGCCGTCAGGGACGTATGCATCCGAGAGTGGCTTTTTTCCCAAATAAAGCATTTTATGCTGGAAAATTGGAGGCTTTGGGATTACCTCATCAGTTGGAGCACATAGAGGCTCCGGTACGTTTTATCCCTTCGAAGCAAGATTTGGAGAGCGTTTCCGGAAAAACAAACAGATATGAAGCACAGATTGTCGCCGGTTTAGCCAAAGAGGTGTATCTGGCTCATGAAGAGGAATTTGATCCGAATCGAACGTTAGGGGTCATTACTCCTTATCGAAGTCAGATTGCTTTGATACGTAAAGAGCTTCAGGCATTGGCTATTCCTGCTTTGAGTAGGATTTCCATTGACACTGTGGAACGGTATCAGGGCAGCGAACGTGATGTCATTATTTATTCTTTTTGTGTGAATCACCTCTATCAATTAAGGTTTCTGCCCAACCTGACAGAAGAGGACGGTGTACAGATTGACCGTAAGCTGAATGTCGCTTTAACGCGTGCACGCAAGCAGCTTTTTATCACAGGAGTCCCTGAAATATTAAGTCATAATTCTATCTATCAATATCTTCTGAAAACTATTTATTAGGGAAAAAAATACCACAGGCTACTTAGGTGTGTAGTCTGTGGTGAATTCTTTAATTAGGCATCAACCGGTTTGTATTTGGGGACCAATGCTTTCATGATAATCCAACCAACCAAATAAGCTACGGCACATACACAGAATATGATGAAGTAGCCGGCAGGTTTTCCTTCGAATCCCATAAAAGTCATATTCGTTTCTGCTGCATAGTCAAACAGTCTGCCAGATCCCATATTAATACAGAATGAACCTATACCACCTGCCATACCACCAATACCTACGATAGTAGCGATGGTGCTTTTGGGGAACATATCACCTACTACAGAATAAATATTGGCAGACCATGATTGGTGTGCAGCACCTGCAATACCGATAATAATGATAGGATACCAATATGAATAATTGCCTAAAGGTTGGGCAAACAATGCCAGCAGTGGGAACAAGGCAAAGATAAGCATAGCCTGCATACGGGCTGCATATGGATTCTTACCTGTTTTATTAATGATAATAGTAGGTAACTTACCACCATAAATAGATAACATGGTAATAGCATATAATACGAAAATCAACATTTGTGCGGTACCCGTATCTGAAGCGAAACCGTATACATCCGAAATATATGCCGGAGTCCAGAACAGGAAGAACCACCATACGCCATCAGTCATGAACTTACCGACAAATACAGCCCATGTTTGGGGAAATTTGAAACATTGCAAGAATGAAATCTTCTTGTTGTCGAAGTCGTTGGCAGCAGCTTGTTGTTCTGCTGATTCTTCAGGATTGTTGTTGTCTTGTTCGATATATTCCAGTTCGGCAGCATTCACGCGAGGGTTGACATTGGGTTTCTTATAGAGGAACATCCAAAGTCCCATCCAAATGAATCCTAAACCACCGATAACGATGAAAGCCATTTCCCATCCGTTGCCCACACCAATACTTTGGAAATAACGTGCCAAAGGAGGAATAGTGATCGGAGCGGCTAAAGCACCTACTGTAGAACCTGCATTAAAGATGGAAGTGGAATATGCACGGTCCTTTTTCGGAAAATATTCGGCTGTTACCTTAATAGCTGCTGGGAAGTTTCCTGCCTCACCTACACCTAATACGATTCGGGCAGCGATAAAGTAATAAACGCTGGTAATAGCGATAGTTGAAGCGACGGCTCCTGTTGCAGAAAGCATCTCTTCTGCGTTATGAATACCTAATGTTTCTTCGGTTGCCCAACCGCACAATGCATGAAGACAAGCTCCTAAGGACCAGACAAAGATAGCCCAGAGATAACCTTTTTTAGTTCCCATCCAGTCAATGAAACGACCGGCGAACAGGTTGGCAATGGCATACACTATAGAGAAAATAGCTGTGATATCTCCGTAATTCGAATCCGTCCAGTGAAATTCCGGAGCAATGAAGTCTTTCCAGGTTAGTGAAAGCACCTGACGGTCGAGGTAATTGACTGTAGTGGCAAAGAATAGCAGACCACAGATTATCCATCTGAAGTTTGTCATCTTCTCACCTACTTTTTGAAATGTACTCATGATAATAGATTTAATTATGTTTTTCTTATTAGACGCAAAAATAACCATTCTGTACCTATTCTCTATGCAAAAATTGGTGGAAAGCCTGTATAAATCGGTACAATGGTAAGATTTCTAAAAAAAATCATTCTGAATGTCGCAAAAAAACTGAAAACGAGTTGATTTCTTGCAACATTCAGAATGACAAGAGTTAATGAGTAATGGTGTGTACCATTCTACTTATCTCATATCTGTGTATTTTATTTCATCCTTGTCACTGTATTTCAGGTTTTCACCTCCCATACCCCAAATAAAGGTATAGTTGCTGGTACCTGCAGCGGCATGGATAGACCATTCGGGAGAAGTGATAGCTTGTTCATTGTGTAACCATACCAGACGCTCTTCTTGCGGTTCGCCCATCAGGTGGCAAATGGCATTTCCTTCAGGCAGGTTGAAATAGAAGTAGGCTTCCATACGACGGGTATGTGTATGGGCCGGCATGGTGTTCCATACAGAACCCGGAGCCAGTTCAGTAAGTCCCATCTGTAATTGGTTTGTACCACCGTTTTTCACTCTTTCCAATACATCTTTTACAATTAACTGGTTTACAATACGGTCGTTGCTATCTTCCATTTTTCCATAATGATCTGAGATAGCTAAAGCATACTGTTTAGGATTTGCTTTTTGAAGCTTGGCGTCGGTAGTGATCAATTGAGTAACGTATGGCTTGTAAGCCGGTGCCGAATTGATATAGAATTTAGCCGGTTTGGCAGCGTCATTACTTTTAAAAGTAACTTCTTTATTCCCGCAACCTACATAGAGGGCTTCCTTGTATTTCATAGGATATTCTTTACCGTCTACAGTAACTACGCCATCACCGCCTACATTGATGACTCCTAGTTCACGCCGTTCAAGGAAGTAAGTGATTTCCGGACCCAGTTCACGGAAAGTTTCCAGCTTCAAAATTTTGTTTACCGGCATAGCTCCTCCGTAAATAAGACGGTCGTAAAGGGTGTATGTAACATTGATCTCATCCGGCGCCATCACCTTTTCCATCATAAATGAACTACGCAGACGTTCTGTATCATAGTGTTTCACATCTTGCGGATGGCAAGCGGTCTGTACTTTGTAATTTACTTGAGCTGAAGCTGCCAAGGCAGAAACACTCAGCATCATTGCAATCGCTAATTTTTTCATAATCATTATCTTTAAATTTTAATTTTTCATTGTTTTCTGGTATTTAATGATAGAACGACGGTTCAGCACCATTAAGAATAGTGTTATCAGTACTAAAATTCCGGAACCAATCCATTTGAATGAATAAGTCAAATGGAAAATAGCCCATGAGAAAGGACTTGAAGCAAAATCCAACGCACCACCTTCAAAACCAGACGGGATGTTTACGGCAGCATCTTGTGTCTTGGCGTATACATCATGTGCTGCTTTGGTGAAATAAGGAGCCAGATCTGTTACAAAATACAGACCGATGGCCAGCACAACAAAACCAATGATGAAAGTCTTTACTACATTTCCTTTTGTGATAGGTAATATCAATGGGAATACATAGAACATGCCAGCTAATGAAGCCAATGGCAAGAATTCATTGCCCGGAAGCACCACTGCCAATAAGATAGTAACAGGGATTAATAGTAATGATACAACCAACGTGGCCGGATGTCCGATCACCAAGGCAGGACTCATACCGATATTTAAGCCTACAGCACCCTTAAACTTCTTGGCGATCAGTTCGCGGGTAGCATCCGAAATGGGTTTCAACCCTTCGATGAACAGGCTGGTAATACGGGGAATCAACTCCATTACCGCTCCCATCTTGATACCTAAACCTAGAATATAAGGAATCTTGTCTACTATTTCTTGTCCGTTCTTGCAAGATAATGCACCGATGCCACATCCTACCAGGATACCCAAGAAGAGAGGTTCGCCTAATAAACCGAATTTCTTTTTCATACCTTCCGCATCAATGTTCAGCTTTTCAAATCCGGGAATTTTGTCCAATACCTTATTTATAATGAGAGCGAATGGTACGAAACCTGCACAGAAGGGCTGCGGAATAGAAATACCTTCCATTTTATCATAGAAACCTTGAAATTTGTCTGCTGTGTAATCTGCTAAGATTAATGTGATGATATAACAGATAACAGCAGCGAAGAATCCCCACAAAATACTATCTGTTGCAAAATAAACTACGGCTCCGATAAAAGCGAAATGCCAATAGTTCCATAAATCAATATTAACCGTACGGGTGGTTTTAGTCAATAACATTAAGATGTTAACGGCCAGACATACCGGAATGATGAATGCCCCTACGGAAGTGTTATAAGCTACGGCTGCAGCAGCAGGCCATCCCATATCGAATACTTTCAGTTGCAGGCCATATATTTCGACCACTTTGCTTAAGGCCGGACCCAGACTGCTGGTCAGAAGTGCGGTAACCACTGATAGACCAACGAAACCAACACCTACCAACAAACCGCTTTTTAATGCTTTGCTGAATTTGATTCCGATACAAACGCCTAAGATTGTAAAAATTATAGGCATCATCACCGCTGCTCCTAAACCGATGATATAACTAAAAACTTGTTCCATTCTCTTGTGAATTAATAGTAAATGACTGTGTTTTCTACAATAGTATAAATTAAAAACTGCCCCAAAAATAAAACCTTTTCTCAACTTATCAAACCTGAAAGACATAATAATTAGTAAAAAGACAATTTTTGAACGATTTTTATCGTTATCGTGCACAAAAATAACCGTTTTCGCACACGAATACCAAATAATACACTTAGTAGGTTGAAAAGTGCACACTGCTTTTCGAGGAAAATACTACTTTTGTTTCATAAAATAAATAGGTCTAATACTAAAAATAAGTGTCTTCATGAAAAAGAATTCTATTTGTAAAATTATTGTGTCCGGTTTGCTTGCGGCTGTTCCTTTGATTGGCATGGCTCAGCAGGTTTGTGGTAATAAGCCTTGGTCTGTACGTATGGCGGAATCAGAAATGGTGCGTTGTCCCGAATCTTGGCAATTGGATTTTCAGACCCGTTTGAAGTGGGATTACTGTCATGGCCTGGAACTTCAAGCTATGCTGGATGTATATGATGCATACGGTGATAAAAAGTTTTTTGATTATGCTGTGGCTTATGCTGATACAATGATTCATCAGGATGGCTCTATCGAAACTTATAAACTGGAGGAATATAATATTGACCGTCTGAATTCCGGCAAGATGCTTTTCCGTATTTATGAGCAGACTAAGGACGAGAAATACAAGAAAGCATTGGATTTGTTGCGCAGTCAGTTGGATACGCATCCTCGTAATGCCGATGGCGGTTTCTGGCACAAGAAGATTTATGAGAATCAGATGTGGCTGGATGGGCTTTATATGGGGCAACCATTTTATGCGGAGTATGCTTACCGTAACAACCGTGTGAATGATTATGCTGATATTATCAATCAGTTTGTCACAGTGGCCCGCCATAATTATGATCCGAAGACTGATCTATACCGTCATGCATGTGATGTGAGCAAGCGTGAAAAGTGGGCGGATAAAACTACCGGGTGGTCGCAACACTGTTGGGGACGCGCCATGGGATGGTATGCAATGGCTTGTGTGGATGTACTCGATTTTATACCGGAACACGAAGCCGGACGTGAATCTGTTATCGAAATATTGAATAAACTGGCTGCCCAGATTAAACGTACTCAAGATCCAGCAACAGGGGTATGGTATCAGGTAATTGACAGAAGCGGGGATGAGGGGAATTATCTGGAATCCTCTTGTTCTACCATGTTTGTATATACTCTGTTGAAAGCGTTACGTAAGGGATATATTTGTCCTTCGTACATGGAAGTGGCTAAAAAGGGATATGAAGGGCTTTTGACCCAATTTATAGAAGTGGATGATAAAGGTGTGGTTTCTATTACTAAAGGTTGTGCTGTTGCAGGTTTGGGAGGCAAGCCGGTGTATCGTACCGGAGATTATAATTATTATATAACTGAAAAAATACGTTCTAATGATGCGAAGGCAGTAGGTCCGTTTATTATGGCCAGTCTGGAATGGGAACGTTTGTTTCAGAAAAACAGTTGTGGAACTGCATGTGAATAATAGGAGGTGATACGATGAGGAAAGTTTTAGGATTATTGTTGCTATTGTCTGTTGTAAGCGCAGCATGGGCTCAGGAACGTCAGGATACAATTGTAGTCTCACGTGATGGAACGGGGAATTTTCGTACTTTGCAGGAGGCTATAGAGAGTGCGCGGGCTTTCATGGATTATACTGTTACGATCTATGTGAAGAACGGAGTATACAAGGAGAAAGTGATTGTTCCTTCATGGGTGGAAAATATAGATATTATAGGTGAAGATCGTGATAAGACGATTATTACTTATGATGATCATGCGAATATAAATAAAATGGGTACTTTCCGCACTTATACGGTGAAGGTAGAGGGCAGTGATATCACTTTTAAAAATTTGACTATTGAGAACAATGCGGCTCAGTTGGGACAGGCGGTAGCTTTACATACGGAAGGTGACCGTTTGAAATTTATCAATTGTCGTATCTTGGGCAATCAGGACACTATTTATACCGGTGCTAAATTTACCCGTCTTTATTTCAAGGATTGTTATATTGATGGTACTACCGACTTTATTTTCGGTCCTTCCACCGCTTTATTTGAAGATTGTATTATTCACAGTAAACGCAATTCGTATGTAACGGCTGCTTCCACTCCGAAAGAGGCTAAATATGGATATGTCTTTAAGCACTGTAAGCTGACGGCAGAACCGGGAGTGGATAAAGTGTATTTAGGTCGTCCTTGGCGTCCATATGCTTATACTTTATTTATAGAATGTGAATTGGGGAAACATATTGTTCTTGCCGGATGGCACAATTGGGGTAAGCAGTCTAATGAAGAAACCGCCCGTTATATGGAATATAAAAATACCGGTGAGGGTGCAAATGCTTCGGAAAGGGTGGCGTGGAGCAAACAGTTAACAAAGAAAGAAGCTGAGGCGGTGACGGTCGATGCTATTTTTCGTACTCAAAGTGATTGGGACCCAATAGACTAGATTGATTTTGTAATTGCTTGAAAAGGAGACTTCTACGTTGGTGGAGGTTTCCTTTTTTTGTTGTGTTGAATAATTGGATCCCGTAAAAAATACCTAATAAATCCACATAAAAAGATAAAAACTACACATCAAGGTAATGTTATATTCATAATTTTGCAACAGTGAAGCTAAGGTCAAAACCTTAAAAAAACATTTTAATAACTATAAAAACACATCTTATGAATCTAAAAGAATTAGCTAGAAAAGCTATCTCAACTCTTTTTTTGAGTATGCTTTGTTTGGTTGCTTTTGCTCAAGGTCGTCAGGTGAACGGTACTGTTAAAGATGCAGCAGGTGAACCGATGATTGGTGTAAACGTCTTGGTAAAAGGAACGACTAATGGTACCATTACGGACTTCGATGGTAATTTTTCGCTTTCTGGGGTTAAAGACAATGATGTTTTGTCTGTAACTTATATAGGTTATATTACTCAAGAAGTGAAAGTGGGTAATCAAAAAACAATTAATGTCGTACTGAAAGAAGATACCGAAACTTTGGACGAAGTTGTGGTTATTGGTTACGGTACTGTGAAGAAACGTGACTTGACAGGTTCAGTAGCTTCGGTAAGTAATGAAGCTTTAGTTGCCAACCCGGTTGCCGATGTTTCTCAGGCTTTACAAGGTAAATTGGCAGGTGTTTCTGTCGTTTCTCAAGATGGTCGTCCTGGAGCTTCCGTTTCTATTCGTGTACGTGGAGGAGGCTCTATTTCACAAAGCAATGATCCTCTTTTTATAGTGGATGGTTTCCCGGTTAGTTCTATTTCTGATATTCCTGCAGATCAGATTGTGTCAATTGATGTCTTGAAAGATGCTTCTTCAACAGCTATTTATGGTGCTCGTGGTGCAAATGGTGTGATTTTGGTTACGACTAAAGGTGCGGATAAAGATAGGGTTTCTGTATCATATAGTGGATATTATCAAAGTAAATGGGCTGCAAAGACTCCAGAACCTATGTCTGCTCAGGATTATGTAAAACATACTTGGGGATATGGAACTGCATTGGGAATGGGAGATCAGATGGCTAGTTATTTTGGTTTAGGAGAAAAATATGGTAATCATTATAGTGAATATGCGAATATGGATTCCCATAATTGGACTGATGATATGCTTCGTACAGCTAGTGCTCAAAATCACAATGTGACCATAAATGGTGGCAGTGAAAAAACGAAAATATCATTTTCTGTTAACTATCTGAATGATGATGGTATTAAAATAAAATCAGGCTATGAACGTTTCTCTACTAACTTGAAATTGAAACAAGAGTTGGCAAAAGGACTGAGTTTTGAATTGGATGCACGTTACGTCAGCACTAATGTTGAAGGTAAAGATGAGGCTAGAAGTGGACGTGGTTCTCTTTTATCTTCTGCTTATCAGTATCGTCCGATTGATACTCCTTTAGGAAACGGTGACGATGCTTTGTTCCAGATGGGATCTAAGAATATTGAGGTGGGTGCCAATCCTGTTGGTCTTACTAATGCTATCACTGATTTGACAAATCGCCAAAATATCCGTGCAAATGCTGCTTTGAACTGGGAGATTATTAAAGGTTTGAAAGCTCGTACAGAATTTGCGATTGGTCACGGATGGAGTGAGGGTAAATATTACGATGATGGTTCTGCTTCTTCTGCTGATAATTTTACTAGAGGATATAAATATGCTAAGTTGACAAAAGGCAATACTGAAAATTGGCGTTCTGTTACTACAGTGAATTATGAAGTACAAGGTTTGGGAGATAATCATAATCTTTCTTTCTTGTTGGGTAACGAAGTCATTAAAAATACGGGTGCTTCAAGTGAAATGATTGGTGCCGGATATTCGATGGCTGAAAGCTGGGACATGGATCGTGTCTTTGGTATGTTCAATATGTATCAAGCTGGTCATGCCGATAATTCTTATTCAAATAAAATTAATACTCCTTCTACTACGGTTTCTTTCTTTGGACGTGGTAACTATTCGTTGAAGGGACGTTATTTATTGACTGCTACATTACGTGCTGATGGCTCTTCTAAGTTTGGTCCCAATCATCGTTGGGGATATTTTCCTGCTGGTGCTTTTGCATGGCGTATTTCTGATGAACCATTCTTTCAGCCATTGGCAAGAGTTGTTGATAATTTGAAATTGCGTCTTTCTTATGGACTTGCGGGTGCTGATAATATTGATGCTAGTTTATGGCGTGAAACTTGGAAAACAGGAACTACTACTTATAATGGTAATGTGGTCTCCACTTATGAACCGAACGGAATGAAAGCTAATCCAGACTTGAAATGGGAAACTACTACTTCACGTAATATTGGTTTTGATTTTGGATTGTGGGGAAGCCGTTTGTCTGGTACTTTGGATTTGTATTGGAATACAACAAGTGATTTGTTGATGCGTCAAGAAATTGATTCTTCTACAGGTTATAGCTATCAGTATCGAAATATTGGTCAGACTTCTAACAAAGGTGTTGAATTGGCTTTGAATTATCATTTGATTCGTACTAAGGATTTTAATTTGAACGTATCGGCGACTTATAACTTCAATAAGAATAATATTGATGAGTTAGATGGTGGTAAAGATATTTACTATAATAGTGGATGGGGGTCTTCAGCACAACATCCTTCATATGACTATGTTCTGTCAGAGGGCAAACCTGTAGGTGTTATTCGAGGTTTCAAAAGTGCCGGTTTCTATACGGTAGATGATTTTGATTATGTGGATGGCGTTTATAAATTAAAAGCAGGTATACCTGATATCTCAACTGCAGCTACTGGTACTTATCGTAGACCATCAGAACTGCAAGTGGCAGATGGTCAGATTGCCTTTCCTGGCGCTTTGAAATTACAGGATGTTGATAAAAGTGGTATTGTTGACTTGGATGATGTTGTTGATTTGGGTGAAGTCCAAGCAAAACATACAGGTGGTTTTTCTTTAAATGGTAATTATAAAAATATTGATTTTGGAGCTAATTTCACTTATCAGATTGGAGGAAAAGTATATAATGTTGCTACAATGAGTCAGCTTAGTGGTGGTAAAGAAACTGGTTTGGGACTTAATAAGTATAAAGATTTGGCAGGTGCTTTTCAATTGTATGATATACAGAATGGAAATTTGGTACCGGTAATAGAGCCGACAGCTTTGAAACAATTAAATGCTAATGCTAAATATGCTCTTCCTTATTATGAAGATGCCCCTATATTATCTGATTATGTAGAGGATGCTTCATATTTGCGTTTGAATACATTGACTGTCGGTTATACTTTGCCAAAAGCATGGACAACAAAAGCATACATGCAGAAAGTACGTATATATGTCACGGGAGGTAATTTATTCTGCATTACAGGTTATTCAGGTCTTGATCCTGAAGTAAACTCAGATCCGGATAAAGCCAAGTCTTATCCTACTCTTGGACTTGACTGGGGGGCATACATGCGTGCTCGTACATTTACGGTGGGTTTGAATGTTGAATTTTAATTTGAAGTCTAATAATTAAAAAACACGTAACGATGAAAAAAATATTATATACAATGATGGGTGTAGGAATGCTGTTTGCTGCTACATCTTGTGAAGACTTCTTGGATACTTCTTCACCTTCAGAGGCTGATGTGGATTTTGTATTTTCTGAAGCGTCTACTGCCCGTGCCGCACTTTATAATGCTTATGAAAAGTGGCGTGGAAATGCAGGGGTACATTCTAATGGCGTATTTTATGACTTGGTGGTTTGTGGTTCTGATGCAGAGCGTCATCCTGAGGCTTATGCATCACAAATAGCTCGTCATGTTCCTGAAAATTTATATGGTTATTCAGATGCTACTTTTACAAAGAAGGGACCTTCTAACTATACTATTTCTCAATATGGTAATGCAAAAGGAACTTGGGAATCACTGTATGCTATTATTGCTACAACAAATACATTGATTTCTGCTGTGGAAGGGTCTTCTGCTTTTGCTGGATTTGCGACTCAGGACGGACCATCTGAATTGAGTCAGATTTATGGTGAGGCTGTCGCTTTGCGTGCTACTTGTTATCATGAACTGATTCGTTTTTATGGAGATATTCCTCATCAGCTTCAGGCTGGTGAAGAGGCCAGTGAGATAACTCCCCGTGATGTGATTGCGGAATATCATATTAATAAATTGAAAGAGGTTGAGCCTTTAATGTTTAGAGCGGGAGAATCTTCGGGGATTGATAAGACTTTCATGACTAGAACTTATGTACAAGGCTTGATTGCTCGCATGGCTTTGATGGAAGGTGGATATCAGACTCGTCGTTCTGATTTTGGAAATGATTATTATAAGGATCTTGACGGTAATGTATTGTCTTTTGAGAAAGCAGGCGAAACATCAGCTACTCAGTGTTTTTATGGTCGCCGTACAGATTGGGAGAAGTTTTATAAGATTGCAGAAACTTATCTTACTTCTGCTGTAAATAATTCTGGTACTACAGCTTTGCAGGTTAATGACCCTAGAAGCAGTGATAAGAAGACATTTGGTAATCCTTATCAGTATGTATTCCAACAAATGATGGATGAAACGATTGCAGATGAAAATGTATATGAAATTCCTGAAACTCGTGGTAAGCAGGGTGAACGTCCTTATGCATTCGGACGTCCGTCGTCTGGTGGCGGTTCTGCTGCTTATCCTTGTAAGAACTATGGTCAGAGCCGTTTCCATGCAGTTTATTATTATGGTGATTTTGATCCGAATGATATGCGCCGTGACGTTACATGTACGGTGACCGGTTCGACTGGTGATGGCTCTGAGAAGATTATTCCTTTTACTATGGGCTCTGTAGCTAATAATGGTGGTATTGCTTTGAATAAATGGGACGAGAATCGTCAAGCTAATCCTTGGGTTATTAAGAGCCGTCAGGCTGGTATCAATACTCCTTATATGCGTTTTTCGGATATCATTTTGATGTTGGCTGAAGTAAAAGCAGCATTGGGTGATGACGCTTCTGCCAAGCAATATTTGTCTATGGTTCGTAATCGTGCTTTTGCTTCTACATCAGAAGCTAATGTAGATGGCTTTATCAGTAAATGTGGTTCTGTATTGGATGCTGTCCTTGAAGAACGTAAGTTGGAGTTTGGTGGTGAAGGTATCCGTCGTTATGATTTGATCCGTAATAATAAATTGGGAATGGCTATTGATAACTTCCATAAGCGTACTAGTGCAATGATTAGTGATTTAAAATCTAAAGGTTATCATACTTTTGATAATGGTAATACTATTTCATCCTATATTTGGGTTAAAAAAGTAAATCCTGCAGATTTTGGAGTAAATTATAGACTGACTACGACCTGTACTGATAAAACGAATCCGGTACTCTTTCCAGGTTGGAGAGGTCAGAACGATGATTGGGCATCTGTAGCTGCTTCTAATGGGACTTCAACGAAGAATCTTACAGCTGGGAATGTTACTAATCTTGCTATTAAAGGATTGTTTGAATATATCGATCCGAATGGAAGTGAGGCTAAAGCTTTAGAAGCTGATGGATATACTAAACAACCATGGGGAGCAAAAATCGTAGAATTGGAAAATGAATATAATTCGTATGTATTTAATGGATACATTGCAGGTGAGGCTCCTATTTACTTAATTCCTTATCATCCTGATGTTATCAAGAATTCAAACGGTGTTTTAACTAATGGATATGGTTTTGGTCAAGAATAAGAGATCGTAAGTAAATGAAAAGAGGATGTGTCAAAACGACACATCCTCTTTTTTGTTTTATTAAGAATGTATTTCTAAACAAGTATTCCCGTCATTATAGCATTAATAATTTGAACTCAAGGTTTACTCTCTTGACGTTTGTAATTTCTGCTATCACTTCTATACTTCCCTATCTATAGATGATTCGGCAAAATGGTGGAAGTAGTGGCAGCAAAGTAATAAACCTTTGTTATAGGAAGTTACAATAAAAAATCAATCTTTTTCTTGATAGGTTAGTTCGTGTGTTGCTAAATTATGCACATAAAAGACCAATTTTTACCTTATTTTTCTTTGATTGCTTTTTACTTTTGTATCAAGATATATTTTTATCTGATACGAAATGAAATTAAAAATTTTAGTAAGTGCAATAGTGAGCATTATTATATGGCCGGCAAGTATTACGGCACAAAGTGAATTGATTCCAATGATAGAAATACCCGCAGGAAATTTCTATATGGGAACTTTGGGTGAAGATGAGAATTATGATGAAGCACCTATGCATAAGGTGTATATATCCAAACCATTTAAAATGGGGCTGACCGAAGTGACTAATGCGCAATATGAATTGTTCTGCCCTAAACACAAGTTGCTGCGTGGTAAAAATGGTTTTTCAAGTGAAGATGACGAAGCGGTGGTGTTCGTAACTTATCAAGATGCCGTTGCCTTTTGTGACTGGTTGACCCAGAAAGAAGGAAAAACTTATCGTCTGCCTACCGAAGCTGAATGGGAATATGCATGTAAGGCAGGCCGTTACTGGAATTTCTATATGGATGACAAGCTTCCTGCCGCCTGGCAAAAGAATCAAGTGATAGCGGCTACTCCCAAACCCTTGTCTTTGAAAGTGGCACAAACTCCTCCTAACGAATGGGGGCTACATGATATGTGTGGAAATGTGGAGGAATGGTGTTTGGACTGGTATGGGCCCTATATAGACAAGGAACAGACTGATCCTGTCGGCTATTCGGACGGTATAGCACGGGTGACTAGAGGAGGTAGTCATAATACACCGATGAAATATCTCCGTTCGGCAAACCGTATGGCTATGTTGCCGGAGGACAAACATGCAATGACAGGCTTTCGGGTGGTACAGGCAGAGTATCCGCAGACCGCTCCGCTTTCTCAGCCAAAAGATGAGTATGCCGTGTCTCAGATAAAATGGGATTGGACTTCTCAGTGTATCACGGAACCTGTCTTCACTGCTCCTTTGGTTTATGTGCATGAACCGGATGCGCATAGTGGAACGCCTTTTTTCAAGCATAATCATCAGCCGGCATTGACTTGGTGTGATAATGGAGACTTGTTGGCTGTGTGGTTTTCTACCAATGAAGAAAAAGGCCGTGAGATGGTGGTGCTCTCTTCGCGCTTGCGTGCCGGAAGCCGTGAATGGGAAAAGCCTCGTATGTTTTATCAGATAGCTGATCGTAATTTGACCGGAACTGCATTGTTGAACGACCGCCAAGGGACTCTTTACCATATCAATGGAGTGGAAGCGGCCGGACATTGGCAGAATTTGATGATGACTTTGCGTACAAGTACAGATAATGGACAAACTTGGAGTAAACCTCGTATGATTGCTCCAGAGCATACGAGACGCCATCAAGTGATAGCCGGAACCTCTATTACAAAGGAAGGCTGGTTTGTTCAGGCTTGTGATGCCGGACCCGGTGGAAGAGACGGGGCTGCTGTTCATATCAGTAAGGATAAGGGAAAAACTTGGACGGACCCGTGGAATGGAGCGCCCTTGCCCGATTTTAAAGAGGGAGGGACAGGTACCACTATCGCCGGAATCCATGCCGGAGTGGTGCAATTGAAGGATGGCAGATTGATGGCATTGGGACGTAACAATAGTATTCGTGATAAAGAAGGACGTCTACGTATGCCTATGAGTGTATCTGATGATATGGGAAAGACTTGGCATTATTCCGCTTCGGAAGTTCCACCCATTGATGGAGGACAACGGCTGGTATTGATGCGTTTGAATGAAGGTCCTATTTTGCTGATATCTTTTACTGAACATCCTTATCGTACTCCGAAAGAGGAGCGTGGTATGATGTTTACTGAAAAATCAGGAAAGCCTTTTAAAGGATATGGCATGTACGCTGCTTTGTCATACGATGAAGGTAAGACCTGGCCTGTAAAACGTTTGTTGACTGATGGCACTTATCGTTTCCTTAATGGTGGGGCTTGGACTCAGTTTTTTGAAATGGATGAGAATCATGCTGAACCTCGTGGCTACCTGGCCGGAACACAAACACCTGATAATATGATTCATTTGATAACGAGCCGCTTTTATTATAAGTTTAATTTAGCTTGGTTGAAAGAAAACTAGTATAATAAGGTAAAGAGTATATATGAAAAACATTTTATCTGTTTGCGCATTTTTGCTAGTCTTTGGGATGCTCCCTTTATGGGGCAGTTCCAAGATTCTTTAAATGAAGATCAAACTATTGTACGTATTTGGGAAGGTGATAATTAGGATCCTTCTATTGTCCGTTATGGAAAGTCTTATTATCTGGTCCATTCTTCTTTTGTTTATATTCCGGGACTGGTAGTTTACACGTCGGATGACTTGGTCAATCTATGCTTATGAGAACGGATTTCAAACATTGGGTTGTCAGGATCCTTTTATGTGAATTGGTTCAGAAGGAGAATGGTTACATTTGAAAGAAGGAGTTATTTCTTTACCTGTACCGGATCACTTAATATGCTAATTTGCCGTATGGTTCTGCTATGTTCGCATGTCAATTGGCCTATTAGCAAATTGGCAAATTAGCACATTATTCAAAATTTGCACATAATAGACCAATTTTTACCTTTTTGTTCCCTGTCTCCTGTTTACTTTTGTATTAGAACAAATCTTAATCTATACAAAATGAAACATTTACATTTTCTTGCTTTTGCCTTGTGCTGGCTTGTATGGGGACATCTGTTAAAAGCACAAAGTATTGATCATTATAGTTCGTTAGATCCTTCGCAACCTATAGAATTTAAAGGAAACTGCCTTCGTTATGCAGATAAAGAAATTATTTTAGGTCCGAAAACATTTTTTGTTGATGGGCAGTTGTCCGATAGGGAAGTGGCGGGTAATCCTTATGTTTTTAATAGTTTCAATAAAGCTGCCGCTAATTTCTCAGCTGGTACGGAAGCGGAACCTATGAAAGTTTATTTGGCTCCTTATGTCTATTGGATTGATGATCCAGATGACCCTGCTATTCGTGTTGGTAAAGACGGCCGTGAACCGTTCGGCTTGGTTGTTAAATGCCCTTATCTCCATATTATCGGATTGAATACTCATCCTGAAAATACAGTCCTGGCATCCAGTCGTGGACAGACACAGGGGGCTGTCGGTAATTTCACCATGTTTGATTTTTGGGGAGACGGTCTGTTAGTAAAGGACTTGACCATGGGGAATTTCTGTAATGTCGATTTGGAATACCCTCTGAAGAAGGAATTAAGCAGGAAGAAAAGAATGTCTGCCATCACTCAGGCACATGTCGCTTATTGTCATGGCGACAAGATTGTGGCGGATAATGTACATTTCATCAGCCGCTTGAACATGAATCCGTTGAATGGCGCCAAGCGGATACTTTTTAATAAATGCCACATGGAAAGTACGGATGACGCATTGACCGGAACAGGGGTTTATCTGGATTGTACACTTCATTTTTATGGTCAGAAACCTTTTTGGAGAAGTGATATGGGCGGAGCTGTATTTTTGAACTGTGACTTTTATGTATGTCATGAGGAAGACCGGCAATATTTTTGTAAGTCGGTCGGGCCGTTAAGTATTGTCGATTGCCGTTATCATTCGAAGAAGCCGGTTTATGCGGGCTGGACACATGATCCTACAGATTGGTTGCGTTGTTACCAATACAATGTGAAACTGAACGGGCAACCTTATGTAATAGGGGCTGACAAGCCTTATAATACGGTTTGCATGGATCAGCTGAAGCAACTGAAAGCTTTCCGGCTGGAAGAGAATGAAGAGGTAGTTTATAATACTTACAATTTATTGAGAGGAGAGGATGATTGGGATCCTCTTCAGGTGAAAGACCGTGTCATTGCTATAGGTAAGCGGGATGGAAGGGATTATACCCGGATGCCCTCCTGTCTTTCTGTAGAGCCTTTAACGGCTTCCATCCAGACTGGTGGCCGGACGGTCAAATTGACTGCAACAGTAAAAAGGCATTGCAACTATGTACTGAATAATGTTCCCGTGAAGTGGAAAGTACAACAAGGTTATGAAAAGGATGTGAAATTATCTACTTCCGAGGGTTATGAATGTGTTGTCGAGGCAACTAATACGGAGGATGAAACAAAACATTTCACTGTGATAGCCTATACAGAGGATGGCTTGGAATGTGCGACGGAACTTACGGTTGCTCCCGATTATGTACCGGCTCCCTCGTTTACGGAAGAGCCGGAATTGAATATTGCTAAAGGAGTAGCTACTGTCAGTTATGCTTTAAATTTGAATGGGCGCAAGGATGAATCATTGATAACCTGGTATAGATGTACGGACAGGAACGGGACTGATAGACTTCCGGTTTCTGTATCCCGCTTGAATGAACCGGAATATTCCTATACGTTGGTAAAAGAAGATGTTGGTTATTATCTGATGGCAGCTATCGCTCCCAAGCATCTGCGTTGTTTGCCGGGGGAAGAACGGATTGTTGTTTCCAATTCTCCGATAAAGAAAGGGCAAGTGAATATCACTCATATATTTGAAACGGATTTTCAGAACTTTCCATGTAAGAATCAACCACAACTTTTACCGGGATTTTGGACGATTGGTGGATATAAGCCTTTGGATACGGCAGCATACGATTGGCAGGTAGTTCCGGATAAGGATTATTGGATTTATGGACCTGGAATGAATGGTTCTCACGGAACCGGTTTGTTGCAGGATCAGAAAGGAGCCCGTTTGCTGTATACTCCATTGGATGGCAGCTATGGAGATATGGCAATCACATTGAATGTGGATGCCAGTAAAACAGCAGGACAAGGTTTTGGTAGTGCTACAGGACAGTATTTGGATTTGTATATCAAGTTTGATACCCGTACTTTAACGGGATATGCATTGCGTATCATTCGTACGACCAAGTATAGTAATGCGGTTGATTTTATTTTGATGAAATATGAGAACGGGGTGGCTGAAGCCATCAGTCAACCGGTGTCTTCTACCTGCTATCGTACAAATTGTACTCTGACATTGACTGCTAAAGGAGGAAAATTGACAGCACATGCTTCAACAACGACTCCGCTTCCGGCGCCTGTAACTGATCCGAACTTGAAACTTTCGGTAGATTTGGAGGCGGATATAGCCTCGAACACTTTTGGGGGCACCGGTATCCAGCATACGGGCAGTTGTGGTGAAAGTACAACGATGCTGCATTATATGAAGGTGGAATGGGAATAGAATGATTAAGACTTGAATTTAATACTGATGAATCTATGGTTACATTAAAATCGTTTTTAGGTATGATTGCCGCAGTTCCTTTTATAATGGCGTGTAATCAGACAGGGCAGGTCAATGCAACACTTTTTCCTGCTTCCGGTTCGGAAAATGTCAATCCGGACACTCATTTGGTTCTTACTTTTTCCGAAACTCCTGTCCTTGGAGATTCCGGTATGATACGGGTTTATGACGCAGTTACTGACCAAGTGGTGGACAGTTTGGATTTGAGTATTCCGTCTGGTCCTACGGAGAGCCGTACGTATGGTCCGGAATGTGATTATACAAAAGTGCCTTATGACTATACTCGTACCGTTATGCCTACCAATAAAGATACTCGTCCGGGTACTCCTTCGGGAACGGCGGAACCTACTCCTCCTGTGTACCAGCTTACTATTATAGGGGGATTTACGGATGCCTTTCATTTTTATCCCGTCATCGTGCGTGATTCTATAGCTACTATTTATCTACACAATAATATGCTGGAATATGGGCATACTTACTATGTGACTATAGATAATGGTGTGTTAAATTTAGCTGATGGCAGTTTTCAAGGAGTCACTAAAGAAGATGAGTGGATTTTCACTACTAAATCTGACATGCCGGAACTTTCAGATACATTGATTGTGGATGTTGCAGGAAAAGGAGACTTTAATACAGTTCAGGGAGCCTTGGATTTTATTCCTGATTTTAATGAACAACAGACTGTGATTTTAGTTAATCCCGGTGATTATGAAGAATTGGTCTATACAAGAAATAAATGGAATGTTAAAATTAAAGGAGCAGGAATGACCGATACTAAAGTACATTATGCAAATAATGAAGTCTTTAATCCTCATCCGCTGACTGTGAAAACCAATGAGTGGCCCGGTACATTTCCTTCCCGTCGGGCGGCTTTCATGCTTGATAATTGCAAGGATATAGTCATTGAGGATATGACCATTGCTACAGATTTAAAAGGTCAGGCAGAAGGGTTGTTGATTAATGGAGAAAGGATTGCTTTATACCGTGTACATATTATAGGTTCAGGAGATGCATTGCAGGCGAATGGAACAATCTATATGGAATCTTGTGAGTTGGATGGTGGTGGTGATACTATTTTAGGACGTGGCAGCTTGTTTGCTTATAAAAGTAATTTCCGTAATGGTGGCGGCCCTTTCTCATGGGTAAGAAATACGGCGGGCAATCATGGTAATGTGTTTGTTGAATGCACTTTTTCTACGGAGGATGGTAAACAGGCGGATTACGGACGTACTAAAAGTAACCACGGTTCGGCCTATCCTGATGCAGAGTTTGTCTTGATAGATTGTAAAGTGAAAAATATAATTCCTGAAGGCTGGAGTTCTATTGGAGCGAAGACTGCTAAAATGTACGAGTATAATACTTGTGATATGGTGACAGGAAATCCGGTTGATGTATCCAAACGTCATCCATATTCCCGCCAGCTGACAAAAGATAAAGATACAGAGCTGATTAACAATTATCGGAACCCTGCTTTTGTTTTGAAAGGCTGGGTGCCGGATAGTTGTATAAATGGGACGAAGTAATAATTAGTGGAGATAAGTTTGCGCATCGAATATTGAGGTATCTAATTAAATATCGGAAACAGATATGGATGATCTATTAAAGTTGGAAACAGAAACTTTTAATAAATTATATACTGATTACAGGTTACGGTTTATTCGTTTTGCGCAAACTTATATTCTCGATATTTCTATAGCTGAAGATATTGTGATGGACACTTTAGCTTATTATTGGGAACATCGAAGAGATATAAAGAACGATGAGAATATATTAAGTTATCTTTTAACGGCTATAAAGCATAAATGCTTGAACTATTTAAGACAGGAACGCTTTCATTATGAAAAGAATAATTCTTTGTCTGAACTTGCTTTATGGGAATTGGATTTTAAGATATCAGCATTATCGGCATGTGATCCTTGTGAATTGTATACTAATGAGGTGCAAGAGATTGTAAATCATACGCTTGAAAAATTGCCATCAAAAACTCGACAGATTTTTTTTATGAACAGATATGAAGATATATCCTACCCTGAAATAGCTAAAAAGTTATTTGTGAATCAAAAAACCGTTGAATATCATATAAGTAAGGCATTAAAAGCTCTACGTGCTGTCCTCAAAGACTATCTTTCTTTTTTGATTTATCTAATTTAGCAGATTTTTTTGTTTTTCGTTTAGGGTATTTCCATTCTCATGTGCTTATAGAGTAAATAATGGAAAGAAAATGAATTTATTATCGTTGTATCATTTTTTTGCAGGCAAAGCATCTGACAAGCAGAAAGAAGCTATTAAACGATGGGCTGAAAGTTCACCGGATAATTATGAGACATTATGTCGTGAAAAGAAAATATTTGATGCAGGTATTTTGTTGGTAGATAAAAAGGAACTGTTTCAAAAAGAAAATGCCCCGTTGTTATATAAGTTAATTAATTATACCGTAAAGATAGCTGCGGTTGTTCTTTTGGTTGTTGTGTCTGTTACTATTTATAAGTATCAGGAATTGGTGAAAAAATCAGAGGTATTACAAACCATACTTGTTCCTGCCGGTCAAAGAATAAACATAATTTTACCCGATAGTACGTTTGTGTGCCTTAATTCTAATACGAAATTTAGTTATCCTTCTGTTTTTGCAACAAATAATCGTAAAGTAAAGTTGGATGGAGAAGCTTATTTTGAAGTATCGGCCAATAAAAATAAGCCATTTTATGTACATACTTCAAAAGGAGAAATCAAAGTACTCGGTACTCATTTTAATTTGGAAGCTTATTCTAACGCTGATGTATTTAAGACTTCTTTGTTTGAAGGCAAAGTTCGTGTCAGAGTAAAAGGTAACAATATTTATTTGAAACCTGATCAAATGGTATGTTATCATAAAAATGGAAAAATTCATTTGGAAACCATCCACGATTATGACCAGTTCCGATGGCGTGAGGGATTAATTTGTATAAAAAGCGCAAAATTGAAGGACATCATGAAAACTTTTACTAAATATTTTGGAGATAGCATTGTTATTCAAAATAAAGAGGTGGAACATTATAAATATACAGGAAAATTTAGACAAAGTAGAGGGGTTATTAATGCGTTAAGGTTATTGCAGAAAGATGCTCCTTTTACTATAGAGCAGGATGAGGACAAACAAATTATTTATATCAAATAGAGGTTCAAATACATAAAACACAACTATATTTTTTTTAAAACTAAAATCTAATAACATGGAAACAACTTATTTAAACGTATGTGATAGGCCAATAAGTCGGTGGTCTATTGTGAGATTACTGAAAACAGTCTTGTTGCTATTATGTGTGTCATTTAGTTCAGTGTACGTACAAGCATCAGATCGGAACGAAGGTATCACTATTTCATGTAAGAATGAAAGCTTGGAACAAGTGATACACTTGATTGAGAGCCAGTCATCTTATCTTTTTGTGTTAAATGATAAGGTGAATACTAAACACAAAGTAAGTATAAAGATAGAGAATGGAAATATAAATGCTATTCTGAATAAAATCTTTCAAGGTACCAATATGACGTATCAAGTTGATGGAGATCATATTTTAATTTCAACTACTCATAAAAGTATCGGTTTGGATGAAACACGACAGGCTACCATGATAAAAGGAAAAATAGTAGATAATGCAGGTGAGCCTATGATTGGAGTAAATGTATTGGTAAAAGGAACGACTAATGGTGCCATTACTGACTTTGAAGGTAATTATTCTCTTGCTGATGTAAACGAGAATGATGTATTAATGGTGACCTATATTGGCTATCTTACTCAGGAGATAAAAGTCGGGAAACAGTCTGTCATAAACGTTGTGATGAAAGATGATACTCAATCTTTGGATGAAGTGGTAGTGGTTGGATATGGTGTTCAAAAGAAGAGTGATTTGACTGGTTCTATATCTTCTATAAAACCAGCGGATATTACATCTACTCCTACTACCAATGCGTTGAAATCTTTGCAAGGTAAAGTAGCGGGATTGGATATAACACAATCTAGCGGGCAACCCGGAGCCTCTATTTCATTAACCATGCGTGGTAATCGTTCTCTTAAAGCTGACAATAATCCGTTAGTATTGGTCGATGGTATAGATTACGGATCATTTGTTGATATTAATCCTACTGATATTGAGTCTATTGAAGTCTTGAAAGATATCTCATCTACAGCTATTTATGGAACGAAAGGAGCTAATGGTGTAATTATTATTACAACAAAATCCGGAGCCAAGGGACAAAAGACGAAAATCGATTTTAATGCTTATGTTTCTATTAAAAATAAGGCTAAATACCCTCGTATGATGAATGGAGAAGAATATGCTCAATTAAAGAGAGAGGCCTATAGAACTACTAATTCAGCAGCGCCGGATCAATATATGGATGATGCTTTGATTTTCAATGCAGAAGAATTGGAGTATTTGGAAAAAGGTTATTGGGTTGATTGGCAGGATTTATTGTTGGGTACCGGTATTACCCAAAATTATGAAATCAGTATGTCTGGTGGTACGGAGAAAACATCTTATTCATTATCATTTGGTTTTCAAGATGATAAAGGATTGTTGAAAAATGATGTATTGAAACGTTATAATGGTCGTATTAGTCTTGATCATAAGATAAATAAAATTTTCAATGTGGGTGTGAATGTTTCATATACTTTTAAAGATCAGGATAAGAGACAGAATCCATTGAATTTGGCTAACAAAATACCATGTATAGGCAGAGCTTATGATGATAATGGTAATTTTATATTAAACCCTGCTCCTGGAAATAGTTCTGCATTCAGTCCTTTATGTGATGAGCAGCCGGGTGCTTACGAGGATAATATTCGTACGAAACGTATGTTTGCTTCGGGGTATTTGAATGTGAATATTCTGAAAGATTTTTTCTTTAAATCCACTATTGGCATTGATGTTACAGATAGTCGGGAAGGTATTTATAAAGATAAAAATACAGTAGCTAATCTTGGTGTAAAATCTACCTCTTCTGTTCAGGCGGATAACGATTGGCGTTATACTTGGGAGAATATACTGAATTACTCCAAAACATTTGGGAAACATGGACTAACTGCAATGATTGGTAGTAGTACCACTGCTTATGGATATGAAAAGGTTTTGGCTAGTGGAGCTAACCAAGCTTCTGCTCTGACTTCATTCCACGATCTGGGAGCAAATGCTGATTCAAAAGAAAATGCCAGTCAATTGATTGAGACGCAAATGGTTTCTTTCTTTGGACGATTGAATTATAAGTTTAATGAACGTTATTTATTCCAAGCTTCTTTGCGTGCTGATGGATCTTCCGTTTTGGCGAAAGGGCACAAGTGGGGGTATTTCCCGTCAGCATCCGCTGCGTGGCGTATTTCAGAAGAAGGCTTTATGGCTGATCAAGATATTTTTAGTAATTTGAAATTACGTTTAAGTTGGGGAGTTGCTGGTAACAGTGCAATTGATGCTTATGCTACTTTAGGAGGACTTAAAAAATCAGTATATACATTTGGCAGTAGTGTTTATGGATATTATCCTAGCGAGATTGCAAATAAAGATTTGACTTGGGAAAAAACATCGACATGGAATCTTGGACTGGATTTCTCAATTTTAAGAAATCGCATATCTGGTACAATTGATACTTATATTTCACAAACCTCGGATTTGTTACTTCCAAGTTTATTGCCTAGTTCTACTGGATATGCATCTGTTATGCAGAATATAGGTAAAACAGAAAATAAAGGTATTGAAGTGACATTGAATACAATTTGGTTTCAAAATAAAAATTTTAGTTGGAATACGGATTGGACATATAGTTTGAATCGTGAAAAAATTAAAGCTTTAAATAGTGGTGTAACGCGTGATGAAGGTAATCTTTGGTTTGTTGGCTCTCCTACTCAAGTTTTTTATGATTATAAAAAGATTGGTATCTGGCAATTAGGTGAGGAAGTTCAGGCCAAAGCTTTTGGAGGATTTAAGCCAGGGGATATTAAAGTGGCAGATATGTCACCTAAAGGTTCTGAAGGTGAAGGCGTTTTCTCTACGGATGACCGGGTTATTTTTTCAAGAGTTCCTAAGTATACGTTTGGTATAACTAATAATATCATCTATAAGAATTTTGATTTAATGTTCTTTATTTATGGTCGTATCGGACAATATGTAAAAGATGCCTATACTCAGCTATACAAGCCAAGTGCGTTGGAAAATAGCGCACCTGTAAATTATTGGACACCTGAGAATCCTAGCAATGAGTATCCTCGTCCCAATAGTGGTTATTCAACGAACAGCTATTTGTTACAGTCTTCATTGGCATTCCGTAAAGCTTCTTTTGTGAAAATACGAGATATTACATTGGGATACACACTGCCTAAAGAATGGACATCCAAAATGATGGTGCAGAAGTTGCGTATTTATTGTTCTTTGAATAATTTCATTACCTTCACGGATTTCCCGAATTATGATCCGGAAAGCAATGGAAGTATGGACTTTCCATTGGCGAAGCAAGTGTTGTTTGGCATCAATCTTAGTTTGTAATCTTTAATTATGATCATTATGAAAACAAAATTTTATTATTATATAAGCATATTATTTCTTTGTTTATGTCATGTCTCTTGTGAAGACTTTCTAGAAGAAACTAATAAAAGTGGATTGACAACGGATCCATTTATGAAAACGAAAGTTGGAATAGAGAGTGCGTTGAATTCCTGTTATTCGGGTGCAAGGACATTTTATGGTCAGGAAGATGGTTTTGGTATGACAGAATCTGGTACTGATTTGTTTTTGCGTGGGGGAGATAATAAAGCAAATCAATTGGCTGATTATACTATTGACTTAAATGGCTCCCAATCAACTATCGGAAATGTTTGGAAAAATCTTTATTTGTCATTAAGCGCTTGTAATCAGACTATTTCTTTGTTGCCAAGTGAAGTATTGACCGAAGCTGAAAATAAGTCATTTGAAGGCCAGGCTAAGTTTTGGAGAGCCTTCTATTTGTGGTTGATAACAGAAACTTGGGGAGACGTGGTATTGAACACAGAACCTATAACGGGTGCTGTTACTGAAGCACACCGTTCGTCTGTAGAAGATTTTTATAAAGTTATTTTTGATGATTTAGATGTGGCTGTCAATCAACTGGCACCAGGCAAATCAACAGATGGTAGAATAACTCAGGATGTAGCTAAAGCTTTTAAAGCAAGAGCTTGTTTGACCAGAGCTTGTGCAACGGGCGAGGCTTCGCTTTATGCTGAGGCCGCTGTGTTGGCAAAGGATATTATCAATAGTCAACGCTATTCTTTCTATACTGATTATAGTGATATGTGGGATATTGCCAATTGTGATGGAGGTACAAACAAAGAAGCAATTTTTTCTATAAATTACACCAACTCAGAATTAGAAAATAATGCTTTTGATGCTACTGCTACTAATTCGGGTAATAAAGGGATTGTTGATTTTGTGATGAAATATGATAAGGAAGCCGGAATGGAACGCGATGTCTTGAATGCTCGTCCTTTCCAAAGATATATGCCGTCCAGGTATCTGCTGCAATTATATAATGAGAATATAGATCAGCGTTATAAAGTGACGTTTAAAGATGCCTGGTACGCTAACAAGAATCCGTTATCCGAGAGTGATTTAAAAGTTTATCCTTTAATGGCTACAGGAGATACGGCCATATATATCATGAAAACGGCTGCTACTGATTCACAAAAAGTATGGGCGTCAAAGCGGTATCGTTTGCTGGATGTTAATGACGTGTACACTTCGGAAGGTAAAGCTATCTTAAGGTCGCAATTTGTAGAAATGCATAAGTTTGCCGATCCTACGGCGGTTTATAATCAGGATTGGTGTCAACGGGATGCATTTGTCATTCGTTTGCCGGAAATGTATTTTATTGCAGCCGAAGCGATGCTGCAAACGAATAAACAGGAAGCGGTGGATTTGATGAATGAATTCTTGATGAAACGTGCAATACCAGGTAAAGAAAATGACATGAAAATTACTGAATCGGAACTGACTATCGATTTTATTTTAGATGAGAGGGCTAGGGAATTGTGTGGAGAACAAATACGTTGGTTTGATTTAAAACGAACTAAAAAGTTAGTTGAATACGTTAAGTTGCATAATATGGATGCAAAAGATAATATTCAAGAATATCATATGCTACGTCCGATACCCCAAAATCAATTGGATGCGGTGACTAATAAAGATGAATTCACTCAAAATCCCGGATATACAAAATAAAGTAATTTTGTAAAAGGAGTATATTGAAGTATTTCTTCTTAACATACTCCTTTTATAATATACCATAAAGAAAAATAGAGGTAAAATGAAATCAGCTATAAAAAAAATATTCGTTTTAGCGGGTTGTGTACTATTGTTTGTAACATCTATGAGAGCACAGAGGGCATGTCTCAATTTATCAGAAACTCTATGGAATATCACTCTTGATCGTTCGGCTGTATGGCAAAATGATTCTCTTTATGTTCCTCCTGTCAATATTCATGACCTCCCTGTTCATATACCTACCGGAGGCTGGAATTTGCTTGATACACCCGATAAGATAGGGGTGACACTTCCTGCTACCGTAGAGCAACACCTATGGGGATGGAATGGAGAAACATTTGGAGTTACCGGAAATTATGTAGGGGTTTCATGGTTTGATACAAAAATAAATGTACCTGCTGATTGGAGAAATAAACGGATAGTGATGAATGTTGCTTCTGTCCGTTTTAGAGCTGAGATTTTTGTTAATAAAAAATTGGTGGGATATGATTTGGTGAATAGTACGCCGTTTGCTGTAGATGTGACACCTTTTATTCTACCTGGTCAGGAAAATGTGATTGCTTTCCGCATTACTGATCCAAATGGTAATTTTAATTGGAAAGATTCCCAAGTCTATACATGGGGAGAGTATAGAACTAATCCTTCTCATGGTTTTGGCGGTATAACTGGAAAAGTGGAGTTGGTTGCTACGGATAAGTTATATATTGGAGATGTTTTTATTAAAAACCAACCGGACCCTCATTCTATTGAAGTTGAAGTGACGGCTTGTAATGAAACAAAGAACCCGATGAAGGCTCAGAAAATGCTTTTAACAGTAAAAGAACATAAAGGTGAGAAAGTACTTTACCGAAAAGAATACCCTGTTGAAAATCTTGTTGTCGGAGAGAATAAACAAACTTTTCATATTCATTTGCCAGCGGCAAAATTGTGGAGTACGGATTCTCCTCATCTTTATGATTTGTCTGTTTCAGTAGGTACGGATAATTATACGCAGCGTTTTGGATTCAGATGGTTTGAAGTGAAGGATATTCATGGAGATAAGCAATTTTTCTTGAATGGAAAAAGAATTGTTTTACGTACAGCTATTTCATGGAGTTTCTGGCCGGATAATGGGATCACTCCATCTGATGAGTTGGCTAGGAGACAAGTGGAGAGTGCTAAAAAGCTAGGACTTAACATGTTGAATTTTCACCGTACTATCGGGCATAGCAATGTCTTGGATTATGCTGATGAATTGGGACTATTATACTTTGAAGAACCGGGAGGCAATCAGTATCCTATCAGTCACTTTAATGATAATAACAAGCAAAGCAAGTTTTATTTTGCTTACCGGAATGAAAAATTGGCGCGAATGATTAAACGTGACCGTAACCATCCGTCTCTTGTTATTTATAATTTGCATAATGAACGGGGAGCTTGGCCACAGGTACAGGATTATGCGCAGATGCGTATGGCACATTCGTTGGATCCTACCCGTATCTTAACTTATAATTCCAGTAATGGAGAGAATCCGGAAAATGAGGCGAATGCCCGTTTTAAATTGCACTTGATGCCAAACGATACTACTTTTTATGATTATGGATGGTATGACAGGCATCATGCAGGTGGTCCGGGTTGCTATCATGATAATTTATATTTGGGTAAAGATAACTATCACCGTTTTTCAGATCATAAGGATGAGATTATTTATTGGGGGGAAGACGGGGCTATTGGTACTCCGCCGCGTCTTCAGCTCATTCGGGATGAAATCCTGCAATCTGGCACTACTTCTGGATGGGAAGCGATGGATTATATGAAGTGGTATGATGCATATGATTCGTTTCTTAAACACAATGGATTTGCCAAAGCATTTCCTACAGTGGATGATTTGACCCGTGCCATGGGGAATGTGGCTTTCTATTATCAAGGTAGGGTAATTGAGAATATTCGTATCAGTAATACGGTGGATGCTTATGCTGTAAATGGTTGGGAAAGTATGAAACTGGAAAATCACTCCGGCATTGTTGATAATTATCGTTATCCTAAAGGAGATGTGGAAGTAATGGCTCGTTATAACCAACCGTTATTTTTAGCTGTAAAAATGAATCGGAAAGTGCTGAATGTTGGAGATACGACTATAGTAGATACTTATATTGTAAATGAAAAGAATTTGAAGGGGAATTATTCTCTTCAATTGATCGCGAAAGATGCGGAAGGTACTGTATTGGCTACCCATGTATCTAGTGTACATGTTAAAGGGGGGAATGTATATGGTCAATGTTTACAGATCGGCTGGAATTTTGTTCCTCGGGCAACAGGCTATGTTTGTATTGAAGCAAAGTTGGTCAAAGGCAAAAAAACTTTTGCAACTGGAAACGATTCTTTGTTTGCTGTAAGTTTGAATACGAAAGGAATTACAGCTAATGGTTCTATTGCTGATACTACGGGCGTTCTGAGCAATTTTATGAAAACAGTTGGTTTTGATATTCCGGAATATAAAGAAGGAACACCTTCGGGAGATTATTTGTTGGTTGGCGCCTTTGAACCTACTCAATGGGGAAGTGGTATGAGTGATATTATGGAATGGGTTTACAAGGGACATACATTGATTATTGTGGATAATGCGGAAAGGTGGGCTGAGTTCTTAGCGGATAAAGAAGTTTTGGATTATCGTGGTTCAAAGAAACTAGGTACGGCTTGGTATGGTGGGAACTTTTTCAATAGAGAACATCCTATTTTTGATGGATTGCCTGTCAATTGTGTCTTTAATTGGGAATATCAATGCTTTGCTACTTACAACCGTCATCGTGTAGGGTTGCGTTGCTTTAATGGGGAAACATTGGTTGCTTGTGTTTCCGATCATAAAAAAGAAGTTTATTCTGCCTTGTCTGTTATTCCGGCAGGTCGTGGAAAAATAATTATTACTACATTGGATATTCCTGCATGTATAAAGGATGTCAAAGCTTATACAGTTCCTGTTGATCTTGATGGCATGAACGAGTCGATGAATACTTTTAATACCAAAAGCGAGAATAGGGCTAATGTAGTGGGCCAACAGTTATTATTGAATTTAATAAAAGAAAGTAATAGATAATTATGAAGAAGAGTATTATTGCCATAGCATTTTTGTTGTTATGTCCATTTTATGGGGTGAGAGCACAGGAGAGACCATTTTTTGATTTGTCAGGAAAAGGATGGCATTTATGGCAGGATAAAAATGCAGCTTGGCAGACAGAGGATATTTATTTGACATTGGAAGAGGCACGGAAAAGTCCTGTAATTGTTCCTACAGCGGGATGGGATATATTGACTTCTGCCCAGACTCTTTCGGTACAGGTTCCTGGAACAGCTGAAGAATATCTTCAAACTCAGTCCGGACCCGAAGGAGATATTACAGGAGTTACATGGTGGAGTCGTACAATGGATATTCCGGTATTGAAGAAAGGACAAAAAGTCTTTTTGAATTTTGGCTCTATACGTTCACGGGCGGAAATTTTTATTAATCAGAGATTAGTGGATTATCAGATTGTGGACAATGTTCCTTTTGAAACGGATATTACTCCTTATATAAAATCAGGAGAACAGGTACAATTGGCTGTACGTATAACGGATGCGGGTGGTAACCATGATTGGCGTGACTACAGAACTATTCCGTGGGGAGATAAAATGTTGCCTCCCGGTCATGGCTTTGGAGGAATAACAGGAAAAGTTAGTATGAAGGTATGTAATTCTGTTTATGTGGCAGATATTTATATGCAGAATACTCCTCAGATAACTACCGCCAACGCTATTCTGACATTACAGAATGAAAAAGGAAAGACTGCGAAGCAGGATCTTCGTATAACGGTGTACGAGTGGAAAAATAAAGAAAAAATAGTTTATTCTAAAGAGATAAAGGGTATCTCATTAAATAAAGGTATGAATGAACTGAAGATTCCTGTATCAGCTCCGGATGCGAAATTATGGAGTGTGGATGATCCTAATCTGTATGTATGTGAGGTGGAGTTGTCCGAAGGACAGAACTGGGTGGATAAAGATTCCCGCCGTTTTGGATTCCGTTGGTTCGAGGCTTCCGGTATAGGTGATGATGCTGTTTTTCGTTTAAATGGAAAACGTATCATGCTTCGCTCGGCCATCAGTTGGAGTTTTTGGCCAGTCAATGGTATTTTTCCGTCGGAAGAATTGGCTGAAAGGCAAATTCGCATAGCTAAGGAGTTAGGATTGAATATGCTGAATTTTCATCGTTTTATCGGTAATACTGACGTAATGAATTATGCTGATGAGTTGGGACTGCTCTATTTTGAAGAGCCTGGCGGTTTTCGTCTGGACGTAAGACAGCCGTTTATGAATGCTGTTTTGCATGAAAAGGTCATCCGTATGGTAAAGAGGGATCGCAGTCATCCCTGTCTGGTTATCTATAATATGATGAATGAATCGGGAAATGCTGCTCCTGAAAAGTTAGAATTGGAAATTCAAGCGATGAAGGATATGCGTGTATTGGATCCTTCCCGGTTGATTCTTCGTACCTCGGCTTGGGCTAAGGGAGATGATATAGAAGATCAGGCTAAAATTCATATTCGTCCTTACGATGAAAAAGTGTATTGGAGTGGCTGGTATGATTATCATCGTGCCGGAGGACCTGCTGTTTGGAATGAAGGTTTGTACAAAGGCCCTGAAGATTATTATAATGATACAAAGAATAAGCGTGAAATTGTATTCTTTGGTGAGGAAGGGGCTTTATCATCACCTCCTCGTTTGGAAAAGAATAAAGAAGATTTGGAAAAATATAGCTATAAAGGATGGGATGGTAGAGAGTTTCTACGTTGGTATGATGAATTCAATAAATTTCTGGATGCTAAACAGTTAAGGACTGTTTATCCTACCGTGGATGATTTGTGTGTGGCTATGGGAACTGTATCCTATGAACATCAGGGACGTAAAATAGAATCGGCCAGAATGAATAATTTGACGGATGCATACGTTGTTAATGGATGGGAATCGGAATTGACGGAGAATTATTCGGGAATTGTCGATTGTTTTCGTTATCCCAAATCAGATCCGGCTATCATAGCTCGTTATAATCAGCCTTTGTATGTAGCGGTAAAGACCAGGCAACAGGTTGCAGCCGCAGGGGGAAAGGTGACCGTTGATTTTTATCTGATTAATGAGAAGAATGTCCGGGGAAACCATCAATTGAAAATCTCGGTGACAGACTCTCAAGGAAAAGTGATGGAGGTAGGGACTTATGAAACGGAAGCTGCCGGAGGTGAGGTTTATGGTCAGTTGTTGGTGAAAGATGTAAAAATACCTGTTCCTACAGCTGGAGGACTTTGTAGGATTGAAGCAAAACTGTGTAAGGAAAATTCTGTTGTTACAACTGGGTATGATGATATATTGTCTGTAAATCTGGCATCCAATATGTTGGATGGTAAAGGGGCCGTTTGGGAAGATGGGAGTGCTTTACAGAATTTCTTGAAGGGAAAAACGAAAGAAGCGGTTGCAGCTTACGAGGATAATTTAGGAAAGTTGGATTGGATTATGGTGGCCCGTCCTCCTAGGAAAGATCAGTTGACAATGGTGCCGATGGAAGCGTTACGCTCTGCCGATGGCAAACCGGGATTGGATGTGGTCTATTATGAGGATATGGAATTTCAGAAGGAAGTTTATCATGAAGTGGCCAAGGTGGTTAATCTGAGTGCTATTGAGGGAGCTACACCAAGTCCTTTTGTGTATATGCTTGATGGTTATGGTATTAAATGGAGTGGTAAAGTACTTCCTTCTGTCAGTGGTGAATATACGATTATTCCTCAGAGTAATGATCGTAGTATGATTGAAGTCTTTGTCAATGGTAAGAAAATATATGAAATAACCAGGAAGAAAGAGCATTTGGGCGATGGAAAAGTCTATTTGGAAGGAGGCAAGTCTGCCGATATAGAGATCCGTTTCAGGCATCCTCGCAGTAACGCGCGTTGTCGTTTGGATTGGGCTGTTCCTAATGATAAGATGCCGGATGCACAGCGTTTAATGGAACGTGCCGTAAATGATGGAACCAAAATCTTTATTATTCAGAGTGCTGATGAATGGTCGGAATTTATAGCGGCTAATAGTAAAGCGGTGTTTAAGGACAAATTCTTTGTTGGAACCAACTGGCTGGGCGGGGTGATGTTTAATAAGCCACATGATATTTTCAAGGAACTTCCTGTCGGAAATGCTCTCAACTGGCCTTATCAGGCATTGATACATACAGGGGTGGAGCGTATGGGATTAGTGATGGAAGGTGAAGAATTGCTGGTCGGAGCCTATCATACTTATCCTATGGCTATCGGAACTGCTATGGGGATTGTACCTATGGGTAAGGGTAGTGTTTTGTTCTCTACATTGGATATCTATGGGAACATCATTAATGATTCGGCTGCCGGACTCGTAGCCAAAAAGCTGATTTTCAATATGATTGATTTTAAATAAAATAACAGATACCATGAAAAAACGAATCCTATGCTTTTGTTTATGCCTGTATTGTATAGGGCTATGGGCGGCCAATGCTTCTTTTAAGAAGACAGGAAATGATTTGTTGTTTCTTCTGCCTCAGGGAAATGTGAAATTGGAATTTTGTACAGATGATATGTTCCGTGTACGTCATTCTCAAGGTACCGTGTTCGCTGAAAATGAGCAGTGGATGGTTCGGAAATATGATTTTACTCCTGTACACTATACAGTGGAAGATAAAGGTGCTGCATGGTTGATTACGACCGGAAAACTGATTATAGAGGCTACCAAGAATCCGTTCTGTCTGTCTGTTTCTGATAAAAACGGCAAACTGCTTTATACGGAACTTGCGGAACAACGTTTTTATAAGGATTCTGTCAAGACGAAAGCTGTTCTACAACCGGATGAGCATTTCTTTGGTTTTGGGGAACGTATGGATTTCATGGATCAGCGAGGGCGTAAGGTCTATCTGAATGTAGAGTTGGGAAGAGGGATAAAACCGGCTGTAGGAGGAAAAGATATTTTACGTGCCAATTATTGTCCCGTACCTTTTATGATGAGTACCAAAGGATATGGTTTATTCTTTCATACTCCGTTTGCTACCGAGTGGAATATGGGGTGGGATAGTAGTGATTATTATTCATTCAAAGCTTTTGGCGGTGATTTGGACTATTATTTTATTTATGGTCCCGATTTTTATACCATGGTTGACAGATATACGGAATTGACCGGAAAATCCCCCATGCTTCCTCGTTTTGCAATGGGGTTGCATGTCGGTACTTATTCCGGTGGAACCTGGAAGAATGAAGAGATGACTTCCGATAAATACCCGCCTGCTTTATGTAAACGTTTGCGTGAGGAAGAAGTGCCTTTTGATTTGCTTTGGCTGGATTCTACTTGGAGGCTGTTTAATACCACTTACGGAAATGGTGGTTGCTGTTTTGAATGGCGTAATACGTTCAAAGATCCGAAAGCCATGTTTGATAGTTGCTATGCGCAAAATGTAAAAATGGTGGGGCTTCATATCCGTTCTATATTAGATAATGGCCCTGAATATCATCTGTTGGATAAGGCGCGTGAACAGGGAAACGTGCTGTATCCCGGAGCAAAGATAGAAGGAGTGGTGAATTTCTTTGATCCGAAAGCTGTAGATTGGTGGTGGGAGAACGGAGTAATGAAAGTCGCTTCTATCGGGGCTAAGTTTGTGAAAACGGATGTCGGAGGAACGATGGACCTGAAAGGACTTCATAATATTTTTCCTTTAGCTTATGCGGAGGCCCCCTATCGTAAATTTCAGGAATATAATAATATGAGGGGGGTGACACATACCCGTGAAGGTTATGCGGGAATTCAGCGTTATCCTTATATCTGGGCTGGAGACTGGGGAAGTGAATGGCAGTGGTTTGAACCGGTGATACGTGCAGGACTTAATATTGGTATGAGTGGTGTGGGTAACTGGACTCATTGCATGGGAGGATTTGAACAATATTCTCCTTACGATACAGAATTATATACTCGTTGGGTACAGTTCGGTATGTTTTCACCTATCGCCATGGTGTTCGGTATGGACCATCCCCGTTACCATGAACCTTGGACTTATGGTCCGGAGGCTTTGGCCAATTTCATCAAATATGATAGTTTGCGTTATACATTGATTCCTTATATTTATAGTAATGCCTATCAGCTTTATAAAACGGCACGTCCCATGATGACTCCTTTAGTGATGGACTATCCTCAGGATGAGAATACTTATCAGCTGACACGTCAGTATATGTTCGGGCCATGGATGATGGTTTGTCCTGTCACTACCAAAGGTGCACTGAGCCAACATGTTTATTTTCCCGGTGGAGAATGGTTTGATTATGAAACCGGTGAGCGTTACGAGGGCCGTCAATATAAATCTTTTCTTACTCCGTTGGATGTGTTGCCTATCTATATAAAAGCCGGAGCTATTATTCCCATGCAACCTGTTATGCAGTGGGTAGATCAGCACCCTGTAGAGATGATAACATTGGATGTCTATCCGTCAGGCATTTCTTCTTATGAGATGTATGAAGATGATGGTATATCAATGGATTATCAAAAAGGGATTGGTTCATTGACCCGTTTTACCAGCAGGCTTGCTGATGATAGTTGGACGTTTACTGCAGATAAACCGGTAGGGAAGTACAAACCTGCCAAGCACACTTATCTAGTAAAGGCTTATTTGCAGAACGCTCCGCAATCTGTGATAGAAAATGGTAAATCGTTGCCCGTTCTTTCATCAGTTACAGATGCAGAGCGGAATACAGGCTGGTTTTATGATATAGAGCATAAACGTTTGTATGTGAAGACAGCCGGAGATAACCGTCAGAAAATTGAAATTGTGGTACAATAACTTAAAGGGATGATTCTATGAGAAAAATTATCGGTTTTCGCACTTTATGTGTAGGTTTGGGAATATGGGTGGGGACTGTTGTGGTTTCTGCTCAGGGGGAGTTCAAGGCATTACCTTGGAGTCAAAGTACTGCTTATAATTCTTATCTGATGCGTGATGTACATCGGCAGTTTGCATCCCGGCAGTCAGCCATTCAGCAAGCATTTACTTCTCCTGCCGGGATGCAGGAGTACCTGGAGGGTTGCCGTGAACGATATAAACAAATAGTAGGTACTTTTCCTGAAAAAGAGAATTTAAATGTTCAGGTGGTGGGGAAGATACAAGGTACCGGCTATTATATAGAGAAAATAATTTTTGAAAGCAAGCCTGGCCGCTATGTCACAGCACATCTTTATATGCCGGAGAACATGACTGTTCCTGTTCCGGCAACATTGGAACTTTGCGGACATGGATTGAATGGTAAAGGTTCTTCGTCTCATGCCGCTATGCTGATGGCATCCAATGGTATTGCTGTACTAGTGGTAGATCCCATAGGCCAGGGAGAACGGTTGCAACTTATTGATAGGGAAGGAAAACCGCTGACACGGGGGGCTACCACGGAACATACCTTACTGAATGCGGGCTTTAACTTGCTTGGTACTAGTTTGGCGGCACAGGAATATTGGGATAATCATCGGGCTTTGGACTATTTATTGACTCGTAAGGATATTGATTCGGAGCGTATCGGAGTATATGGATCTTCTGGTGGTGGTACTCAGACCGCTTATTATATAGGTTTGGATCCCCGTGTAAAGGTAGCGGCCATTTGTAGTTTCTTTTCTACCCGAGAACGTACTATGGAGTTGCAAGGTCCTTCCGATGGTTGCCAACATATACCATACGAAGGGCGTGAACAACTGGAAGTACCTGATTTTGCTTTAATGATGGCTCCACGGCCTTTATTGATTTTAAGCGGTAAATATGATTTTGTCGATTTATGGGGTGCACAACAAGGGTTTGCTGAATTACAACAGTGCTATAAAGTATTGGGAGTTCCCGAAAAGGTGGATATGCTGACAGTAGAAACAGGGCATGGACTTGGAACTGAAAAAAGGCAAAAGTTGGTCAGTTGGTTCAAGCGTTGGCTGAAAGATGATCAATCTCCGGTGAAGAAATCGGCACAAGACCGTTTCCGGTTGTCTGATATGCTTTGTACGACTAAAGGACAGGTGAATGTATCTATGCCTGGAGCACTCAGTATTATGCAGGAAAATGTGAATCAGCTGGATGAGTGGGCTTCCAAGCGTGAGGCGTTTCTTTCGAAAGGAAAGAAAACTGTCCAAGCAAAGATGCTGGATTTGTTAGGTCTTAAAGGTCTTCCTGACCATAAAATAAGAATTGAAGCAACCGGACATGATTCAATGCGTGAATATGAACAATATAAGTTTCAGCTTATAAGGGAAGGGGAGATGCCTGTTCCTTGTATTCTTATCATGCCGTCCAGAGCGAATGCTGATTCTCCTGTTGAGTTAAGGTTACAGGAAGAGGGAAAAGGAACTTATTTGAGTGAATATGCGAATTTTGCTGCTGCCTTGACGGAAGGAAAAATCTTGTTGTTGGCAGATTTGCGCGGATTTGGGGAAACAACGGATCCTGCATTCTATACGGATGCTAAATATTGGAACCGTGAGTATCGCAATGCAATGGTCAGTATGCATATAGGGCGTCCTATTATGGGACAACGTGTTGTCGATATTTTGACTTTGCTTGATTTTTGTTCAGAACACGAATTTCTGAAAGGACACCCCGTCAAGGTATTTGCCAATGGTATTTATGGTCCGGTTGCAATTCATGCTGCTTATTTGGATGAAAGAATCAACAGTGTGGAGATAAAACATAGCGTGAAGACTTGGAAGGAATACATTGAGAGGCCTATGCAGTGGGATATGTATTCTAATGTGTTGTATGGTGCTTTGAAATATTATGATTTACCGGATTTGATAAGGTTAAGCAATTGTCCCATTCGTTTTGCAGATTAAAAAATAGAATTCATTTCCACTGTAGGAGCATATTAAATGCCCAAAGGAGGGCACAGCAATCTGCTCCTGCAGTGGATGGAATATATGGCTTGTCTATTTCTTTTCCAGGAAATCAGCACGCATCGGGCTGAAACAATCTATCAGCATACCCGGCTCCAGGCATACACAACCATGCACAGCATCCGGTTCCTTATATAGACAGTCGCCGGCCGATACAATTTTTTTCACACCATTGATGGTGAACTCAAATTTTCCACTTTCCACATAGGTCACTTGTGAATGGATATGATGGTGGACAGCTCCTACAGCTCCCTTTTCAAATTTTACTTTAACAACCATGATGTCATCATTGTAACCCATGATCTGGCGCACTACACCTTCGCCTGCAGGTTCCCATTCTTTGCCTTCTGCAAAAATGAAGTTTTCACTACCTGTTTTCATAACCTTTTTTTCAGTGTTTTTGTTTGTTTCTTCAGTACACTCTTTGTTGCTCTCTTTTTTTTCACTTTGTGCATTGCAGCTCTGCAATAGTAGTGGTGCCATCAAGGCGCAAGCATACAATGCGGTTCTTACTTTACGATTCATGATCTTGCATTTAATATAAAATGAATAACTAAAACTTTTCTTCAAATATACTTATAATATGGGGAGGGTAGTTCGTCGTGATTAAAATATACGAGGAAAAGACCAAATATTACAAATCCAAGCTCCGGAAAATGGCTTATTTTGCTTCATAATGATATTTAAACTTGAATCAAAACACTAAAACAACAATGAAAAGCACATTAAAGAAGAACTGGGAAAGAATTGTCCTTTGCCTGTGCATGGCAAATTTTGCTTGTATAGGTATAGCCCAAACTAATAAAAAATTAGATGACCAAGTTATAAATACGATGAAAACCGCCACTCGGTTTATGATGGACAAAGTGAGTTATAATGGTGGCTTCGTATGGAATTATTTGCCGGATATGTCCCGTTCATGGGGAGAGATGGAAGCCAAGAGGACAATGGTATGGATTCAGCCGCCGGGAACTCCTTCTGTCGGTCATTTGTTGCTTGACGCTTATCATGCTACAGGAGATGAGTATTATTATGAAGCTGCGAAAAAAGTGGCTAACACCTTGATTTGGGGACAGCTTGAATGTGGCGGATGGAATTATGTGTTCGATTTTGCAGGAGAGAACTCCTTAAAGTCCTGGTATGATACCGTTGGTAAAAATGGCTGGCGTCTGGAAGAATTTCAACATTATTATGGAAATGCGACTTACGATGATGCGGGTACTATGGAGGCTGCCAAATTTCTACTTCGTATGTATGTGGAAAAAAATGATCCTGCTTTCCGTCCGGCTTTGGAGAAAACCATTGATTTTGTCTTGAAAAGTCAATATCCGGTGGGCGGATGGCCTCAACGGTATCCTTTGATGTATGATCACCCTTTTCAAGGTAAGAAAGATTATTCGTCTTTTATTACTCTGAATGATGATGTGATTCCTGATGCGACCGAGTTTTTGATTCAATGCTATCAGGCAATGGGGTTGCAAGGGGTAAAGGAGCCTATTATGCGTGCTATGTACTTGATGATTTCCCTTCAACAAGGGGAACCTTATGCAGGCTGGGCAGACCAATATACAGTAGATGATTTGAAACCGGCTCATGCCCGTTCTTATGAACCGCGCAGTGTGAACACCGGTACTACCGTCCGTCTTGTTAATTTAATGATGGATTACTATAAACTTACAGCTGATACTCGTTTCCTGTCGGGGATTCCTGCTGCAATTCGTTTTTTGGAATCAATGAAATTACCGGAATCGGATGTGAAGAAATGGAAGAGTCAGTCGACTAATCCGGAAGCTATTTTGGTTCCTCGTTTTGTAGATCCTGATACTGGTAAACCACTGTATGTCCATCGTAAAGGAAGTAATGTGAAAAACGGTACTTATTATATAGATCAGAATATAGAAAATACAATAGCTCATTATAATTCGGCAACTTTTGTGAATCCAGGTGAACTGCGTCGTCGTTATGAGGAAGTGAAAAAACTTCCTGTATCCGAATTGGCGAAGAATTCACCTTTGCTGCAGGATCATTTGGTTCCTTTACCTAAATATTATACTCGTTTACGTGGAAAAGCTACGGAAGAAGTTGCCCGGAAATTGGTGAAATCACTGACTAAGGACGGTTGCTGGCTCTCTCCTTTAAAGTCAACCTCGAACCCGTATAAGCCATATACTGTTTCAGGACCTAGTGAGGAAACGAAATATATAGCTACCTTTGTAGGGGACGAGCACGATACATCACCTTATCCGTGTACCACCGGAGAATTGTGCATCTCTGTTGGGGATTATATTGATAATATGATAAAATTAATTAGTTACCTTGAAAAGTAAAGTTTGTTAGGTATAGGTTTATGAAGAATACTGTAATTTGTTTATTGTTGTTTGGGATAAGTCTGACGGCTTCTGCTCAAGAAAAGGTGGAAACAGTCTCTATGCGTTATGAAACGCAGAATGATATGCCGCTGTTCTATCAGAAGATGAAAGAAAACCTGACTTATCCTATGGCTTGGGGAAATTCTTCCATCAGAAATTTCAAGAAGTGGCGTGAGGAAGCTCGAAAAACGTTATTGGATTGCATGTTGCCTGCTCCTCCTGCTACGGCTTTTGATAAGGAAGTGATAGATACCGAGCAACGGAATGGATATAGGGCGGAGAAGATTTTGTTCAGTGTTTCGGAATATTCTCGTGTTCCCGCTTATCTGTTGGTTCCTGACGGGAATGGCCCGTTCCCGGCAGTATTGCTGCTTCACGATCACGGTGCGCATTTTTCGATAGGGAAAGAGAAAATGGTACGTCCGTTCGGTGTGGAAGCATCTGTACTGGCCGATGCGGACGATTGGGCGGAAAAATGTTATGACAAACAGTATGTAGGTGATTATCTGGCAAGTCACGGATATGTAGTGCTTGCTGTGGATGCCTTGTTTTGGGGGGAACGGGGACGTAAGGAAGGAGTACGCTATGACTCACAGCAAGCGTTGGCGGCCAATATGTTACAGATGGGAATGTCTTGGGGAGCCTTGATAGCCTGGGATGATATCCGTAGCGCGGAATTTCTGGCCTCATTGCCCATGGTTCATAAGGAAAAGATAGGTACTATGGGATTTTCTATGGGAGCACATCGTGCCTGGATGGTCAGTGCCGCTACAGATGTGGTGAAGGCAGGCGCTGCTGTGTGCTGGATGAATACTACAGATAGCTTAATGACACTTACCAATAATCAGAACAAAGGCGGGTCTGCTTATTCCATGATTATTCCCGGAATACGGAATTGGATGGATTATCCTCATGTGGCATCTATCGCCTGCCCCAAACCGATGTTGTTCATCAATGGCTTGCGGGACAAACTTTTTCCTGTAAAGGGCGTTGAAAGCGCTTTCTCTACCATGCAGGATGTATGGAAGAGTCAATCGGTAGAAAATCTGTTGACTACCAAGTTCTATGATTTGCCCCATTTTTGCAGTAAGGAGATACAGGATGATATACTTGAGTTCTTTAATCAAAATTTAAAATAGAAAGCGATGAAAATTAAGATGTTGATGGCATTTGTTGCCTTGTTGTTTTCTGCTTTTACGGCAGACCGCACAATTACTATCTTTATGATAGGTGACTCGACTATGGCTAACAAACCCTTAGAGGGAGGTAATCAGGAACGTGGATGGGGCCATGTGCTGGGAGGATATTTCAGTGAGAATATTCGTGTGGAAAACCATGCTAGAAATGGTCGGAGTTCTAAAAGTTTTATTGATGAAGGATTGTGGGAGGTAGTAATTAATAAAGTAAAGCCGGGTGATTATGTTTTTATTCAGTTTGGGCATAATGATGAGAAGGCCGATGAGAAACGTCATACTGATCCCGGATCTACTTTTGATGCCAATCTACGCCGTTTTGTAAAAGAAACACGTGCTAAAGGGGGAATTCCCGTGTTGTTTAATGCCATTGTCCGTCGTAATTTCCGGAATAATAAAAATGCGGTAGCCGAAGATGATGTGCGCAAGGATTTGTCAAAGGGGAGTGTTTCTCAAGATGGAGAAGTGTTGATTGATACTCATGGAAAATATTTGGAGTCTCCGCGTAACGTGGCAAAAGAGTTGGATGTGCCTTTTGTGGATATGAACAAGATAACGCATGATTTGGTGCAGGAGATGGGACCGGAGGCTTCAAAAAAATTGTTCATGTGGATTCCTGAAGGTGTGTGTGCAGCTTGTCCGAAAGGGCGTGAGGATAATACGCACCTGAATGTATATGGGGCGCGTACTATTGCTGGTTTGACGGTGGATGCTATAGCTAAAGAGGTTCCTGCATTGGCGCCTTTTGTACGTCATTATGATTTTGTAGTGGCAAAAGATGGCAGTGGTGATTTCTTTACCATTCAGGAAGCGATTCATGCTGTCCCCGATTTTCGTAAAGCAGGACGCACTACTATTCTAGTCCGTAAAGGGGTATATAAAGAAAAAGTGGTTATTCCTGAAAGCAAGATTAGTGTTTCTTTGATAGGTGAGGACGGAGCAATTCTGACAAATGATGATTTTGCTGCTAAAAAGAACTATTTCGGAGAAGAAATGTCTACCTCCGGTTCATCAACCTGTTATATCTATGCTCCCGATTTCTATGCTGAGAATATCACTTTCGAGAATAGTGCCGGCAGAGTGGGGCAGGCAGTGGCCTGTTTTGTTAGTGGAGATCGCGCTTATTTCAAAAACTGTCGTTTTTTGGGAAATCAGGATACTTTGTACACTTATGGCAAAGACAGTCGTCAGTTTTATGACCATTGTTATATAGAGGGTACAGTGGATTTTATTTTTGGCTGGTCTACGGCATTGTTTAAGGATTGCACCATCCATAGTTTGGGTGATGGGTATGTTACCGCTCCTTCTACAGATCAAGGCAAAAAATATGGCTATGTTTTTATAGGCTGTAAATTGACGGGTGTGGCTGAGGCTCAGAAGGTGTATTTGTCCCGTCCTTGGCGTCCTTATGCACAGGCTGTTTATATTCATTGTGATTTGGGAAAGCATATTCTTCCGGTGGGTTGGAACAACTGGGGCAAAAAAGAAAATGAGGAAACCGTATTCTATGCTGAATACCGGAATACGGGAGAAGGGGCGGCTACCGCTTCGCGTGCTTCGTTTGGAAAGCAGCTGAACGATATCAGTAATTATAATGAAGCACAGATTTTGGCAGGTGATGACGGATGGAATCCGGTGGAAAATGGAAATGTGTTGTTGCAGAATTTAAAGAGATAAGCTGTTCTTTCTACCAGTAATAATACTTTGTCACTGTAGGGAGGAATTCTATTTGCTCCTATGGAAAGTGTCAGGGAAGAGTAGAATGATAAAAGGGGGATTTAACTTTGCCCCTTTTATTTTTTTAGGAACTTGTATGTCAGTATCTCTCGTTTTTTATGTATTTTTGCCATACTATATATGAAAATCTACGAAATGAAAAGACACATTCTGTTTATACTTACTTTGCTGCTCTTTTTTTATGCAAAAAGTCAGCCTAATTGTATCTTTACTCATTATTCTTCGGAAAACGGTTTATCTCAGAACTCCATCATGAGCATGGTACAAGACCATAATGGAGTTTTATGGTTCTCTACTTGGGATGGAATCAACCGGTTCAACGGTTATGACTTCAAAGTTTATAAAGCCAGACAAGGGAATAAAATTACTATGACTAACAACCGGGTAGACTTATTGGAAGTAGACCCTTATAATTATATTTGGCTGCAAACGTATGATTACCGTGTGTATCGTTTTGACCAAAGAACAGAGAAATTCGAACAAATCCCTGCTGAAGGTGAAGAGGAGGGTATGCGTTTCTCTTCTATTAAAATATTGCCCGACAGTGTCATTTGGCTACTTTCTGAAAATGAGGGGGCTGTCCGTGTGAAAACAAACCCTAAAGATTACAGTATAACTACCCAAGTATATGCTACTCATAGTCGTGGAGGAAATGCCGTTCATATTAATCAGGTTTTTAGCGATGCTTACAATCAAGAGTGGTTGCTTACTGATAACGGTCTGCTGAAGATTACGAATGATAAAGAAGAGCCTGTCTCTTATTTTGTGAATATCCAGTCAGGCAAAGATGAACCCGTACAGGCCTTCTACTCTTTTTGCAGTTATGGTGACGAACTTTATTTTGGATCAGACAGAGGACGGATATGGTGCTATTCTTTGCAGAATGAAATCTTTCGTCTTTGGGAATTGCCGGTAAAGGATAAAGTGATTGCTATAAATGAAATAAAAGGTACGGGACTGTTGATAACGACTGCCCATGAAGGATTGATATTGTATCATTCGGATACAAAAGAGTGTAAAGTCTATAATAAATCCAATTGTCCCGAATTCCCGGCAGACGCTTTCCGTTCTGTTTATGTTGACAGTAAGCAGGAAGCATGGTTTGAGATGACCGAATGGGGAAAAGTTTGTCATTTCAATCCTTTGACGGAAGTATTTAAGCAAGAAAAGATGCAAGTGGAGCCTCGTGGTGCCGATCGTTCCTATCCCAGTTTTCATATTTGTGAAGACTTGAACGGTAATTTGTGGGTACATCCGCAAGGAGGAGGGCTTTCTTGGTATGACAGAGAGGCAAATCGGCTGTTGCCTTTCTATAATGATCCCGATTCACCCGATTGGCACTTTTCCAATAAATTACATTCCATGTTATCCGATAAGCAAGGCAATCTTTGGTTATGTACTCATTCTAAGGGGTTGGAGAAGATTACTTTTTTAGGAAGCCAGTTCCATATTTATCCCCGCATGGGTCACAGTTATGACTTGAATTCCAATACGGTACGTGCGTTGTTTGAAGATAGCGAACATCGCATCTGGATGGGAAAACGGGATGGTCAGATTGAAATTTATTCTTCTGATTTAGATTTTCAGGGTATTCTGACTGAAGAGGGGGATATAGCCAAATCTGGCAGACCGTTACGGGGAGTTCCTTATCATATCATGCAAGATTCTCACGGAAACATTTGGATTGCGACCAAAGGGGATGGTATTATTCTGGCAGAAAAGGAGGGGACCCATTTTAAGTTTACTCGATTCAAATATGATGAAGATGATATTTATAGCCTGAGTCATAATAGTGTTTACTGGTTACATGAAGACAAGCATGGACGCATTTGGGTGGCAACTTTCGGTGGAGGGTTGAATTATATTCAGAAAACTCCTGAAGGGAAATATGTGTTTATTAGTTCTAGAAATAACCTGAAAGGTTTTCCGTATGACCGTTGTTACCGTGTACGCCATATCACTTCTGACAAGAAAGGGAATATATGGGTGGGGAGCAGTGATGGCGCGCTTAGTTTTAAAGAGGATTTTAAAGATCCGGAGTCGATTGTATTCCATCTTTATGCACGTATCCCCGATGATATGAATTGTCTGAGCAACAATAACGTATATCGGATTGTCACCACTTCACAAGGAGAAGTTTATCTGGCTACATTTGGGGGAGGACTTAACCAGCTTGTTTCCATGAACGGGGAAGGGAAGGCGGTATTTAAATCCTATACCGTGAAGGATGGTCTGCCTTCAGATATCCTGTTGTCTGTAGAAGAGGATGACACGGGGAATCTGTGGATAAGTACGGAAAACGGATTGAGTAAATTTATTCCGTCCGAACAGCGTTTTGAAAATTATAATGAACGGGATTTTGGGGGCAAAATACGTTTTGAGGAGGGGACATCGCTGAATCTTAGTTCCAGTACCCTACTCTTTGGCACCAGTCGTGGTATGCTTTATTTTGAACCGGAACATATCAAGAAAAGCAATTATGTTCCATCCATTGTTTTCGGAACGTTGAAAATATCCAATCAGGAGGTGATTCCGGGTGTATCAGGCAGTTTGTTGCGACAGTCTCTTGATAATACAGAACACCTGGTACTTTCGCACAAGGAGAATATTGTAACTTTGTCCTTTGCAGCCTTGGATATGATTTATCCTGAAAATATCCGTTATGCTTATCGTTTGCATGGATTTGATAAGGAATGGAATTATGTGGATAAACAACGTACCGCTACATACACCAATCTGCCGAAAGGGGATTATGTATTTCAGGTTAAATCGACCAATAGTGATGGGGTTTGGGTAGAGAATGAGCGCAGTTTGAGAATCACCATTCAGCCTTCGTTTTGGGAAACGGCTTGGGCTATGGCAATTTATATTCTTGCTTTTCTGTTGATTCTGTTTTCAGGAGTATATATATTGTTTACCATTTATCGTCTGAAACATGAAGTGTCTGTGGAACAGCAGGTTTCTGATATAAAGCTTCGCTTTTTTACAAATATTTCTCACGAACTTCGCACTCCGCTGACATTGATTGCAGGTCCAGTGGAATATGTTCTGAAAAACAAGACTTTGCCGGATGATGTACGTGAGCAATTGCATGTAGTAGAACGTAATACCGACCGTATGCTTCGCTTGGTGAACCAAATTCTTGATTTCCGCAAAATACAGAAAAATAAGATGAAGTTGCGTATAGAGCAGATAGATATTGTTCCTTTTGTACACCATATCATGGATAATTTTGAATCGCTGGCCGAAGAGCATCATATTGATTTTGTATTCGAAAGTGAAATGCCTTCCTTGAAACTGTGGGTAGATGCGGATAAGTTGGAAAAGATTGTCTTCAATCTGCTTTCCAATGCTTTCAAGTATACTCCACAGGGTAAGATGATTACGCTTTTCATTCATGAAAATGAACATAATGTGGCGATTGGTGTGCAGGATCAAGGTATAGGAATTTCTGAAAGCAAGAAAGCTTCCCTTTTTGTCCGTTTTGAAAATCTGTTGGACAAGAATTTGTTTAATCAGCAAAGTTCTGGTATCGGTCTTTCTTTGGTTAAGGAATTGGTGGAACTGCACAAAGCGACTATCCGTGTGGATAGTAAAGAGGGGGAGGGCAGTTGTTTCACGGTTGAGTTTTTGAAAGGCAAGGAGCACTATACGGAGAATGTAGAGTTCATTCTCTCTGATTCTGTCGAAATGAAGCCGGAAGAGGTGGAAGAATCTGTTCAGGGACATGAAGAGAAGAGGAATGAAAGCAAAACGATGTTGCTGGTTGAAGATAATTTGGAACTTCGTTTCTTTTTGCGTAGTATCTTTATCTCAAATTTCAACGTCATAGAGGCTGTCAATGGGGCTGAAGGTTTGGATAAGGCTTTGAAGTTTGTTCCGGATATTATTATTAGTGATATCATGATGCCGGAAAAGGATGGTATTACCATGACAGAAGATTTGCGTGCTAATATGGCGACCAGTCACATTCCAGTCGTTTTACTGACGGCTAAGACGGATATGGACAGTAAGTTGGAAGGTATGGAACTGGGAGTTGAGGATTATATAACGAAGCCGTTCAGTGCTACTTACCTGAAGGCCAGGGTGGAGAATATTCTGACACAACGTGTCAAGTTGCAACAGTTGTATTGTGCGAATCTGATGAATATTCAGCCTGTTGCGGAGGAAGAACAGCAAACACAGCCTGAGATGTCTTCCCATGACCGTAAGTTTATGGAGAAACTGACGGAATTAATGGAGAAGAATATGGATAATGGCGATTTGATAGTGGATGATTTGGTACAGGAGCTTGCGGTGAGCCGTTCTGTCTTTTTCAAGAAACTGAAGACCCTGACAGGACTTGCCCCCATTGAGTTTATTAAAGAGATGCGTGTGAAACGTGCCGCACAATTGATAGAGAGTGGTGATTATAATATGACGCAGATTGCTTATATGGTAGGTATTAATGATCCTCGTTATTTCAGCAAATGTTTTAAACAACGTTTTGGTATGACACCTACCGAATATAAAGAGAATGCGAAAAATAAGCGATAACTTTTGCTGCTGTTGGTTCGTTTTTGCAGCGTTTGTTTTTTTGATTTCTTGAACGGTATGTTTAAATGTAGGGTGTTTCTTTTGTTATGTGAGTGAGTTGCTCATGTTATTTTATTATTTTTCCGGATATGCAATGGGGTTTTTTCTGAATTTTTAGTCTTTTACATAGATAATGAACTAAAAAGAAGAAAAAGATGAAAAAAGTAATTTTATTTATGGCAGGTATTTTGGCGAGTATGATGTTGAACGCTCAGTCTCGTTGGAGTGTTACGCCGGAAGCCGGCTTGGTAGTGAATAAGGAAAATGAAGGGACATCAGTTACATTAGGTTTTAAAGCCGGTGCCGGTGTGTTGTATCAGTTAAAGGAAGGGGTGGGAAAGAAGCCTTCTTTTGGCTTGAAGTCCGGGGTTTATATCTTAATGCAGAAAGGTGGGTATCATCCTATGAGCTGGGGAAACATATCAACAGGGGGAGGATTTAGCATGGATTATGAAAAAACGAATGTTGAGTCCACGCGTTATTATTTGCAATTGCCTGTTATGGCTCATTGGGGTTTTAAACTTTGTGATGATGTGCGTCTTAAATTAGCAGTAGGACCTTATGTAGCTGTAGGAATTGGTGGACGTACTAATGCTTATGTTTCTTCCTCAAAATATAATATAGATGAAGAAACAGGTGTTGGACAGTACGAATACCGGAATGATTATTACCGGTTTGGCACATTTAAAGGAAAAACAGTAAATGAGGAATTTGGTTTTGAGGCGTCCCCTCGTTTGGATTGGGGAGGAACGGCTTCTGTCGGGATTGCTGTTAAACGGATTTCATTTACTATCGGGTATGATTTGGCTTGGGGAAAATATAATAAGGAACAGAATGATTTAAGGATACGGAATCATATGGTTAGCTTTACTTCAGGGTATAGTTTCTGATAAGAAAAGGATAAATGAAACAAACATACACAAAATTCTTTGTTTAAGATTGTTAAATGAAGAATTTTGTGTATGTTTGTTTTTTATAAACACGATAAAAGTTCAATCTATGAGGAAAATGCTATTCATTACCCTTTTAATGGGCGGTCTGTGTACGACAGTTTCTGTTGCAAAAGCGCAGGAACGCTTGCCGGAATATCTGCAGGCAGAGAAATACACACAAGAAAAATTGAACACCATGTTGTTTTCTACTGTGGTGGATCCGCATTGGTTCCAGAAAGGTAATAATTTCTGGTTCGAGTACAAAACAAGTGAAGGAACCTTTTGGTATGTGGTTGATCCGGCTGCCCGGACAAAGAAGCTTTTGTTTGATAGGGATGAATTAGCTTCCCAGCTTACCGAAATTGTAAAAGATCCCTTTGAGGCACGCCATTTGCCAATCACAAATCTGAAAGCGGAAGAAGATGGGCGTACCTTTACTTTTGAAGTAAAGTCTACAAAAGATGCGACACCAAAGAAAGATGGCAAGGATAAGAAGGACAAGAAGAATGAGAAGGAAATCTTTTATTTTTCTTATGACTATCCTACCCGTAAATTGACCCATCTGAAAGATAAAGAAGACGACCTGAAGAAAATCTATTGGGGATCGGTCTCTCCTGATGGTAAAACGGTGATTTATGCCAAGGATTTGAATTTGTATCGCATGAGTCGTGAAGATTATGAAAAGGCGAAAAAAAATGAAAAGGATAGTACGATCGTGGAAATCCAGCTTACTACAGATGGCATGAAGGATTTTGGCTATGGTATTCCCTATAGTATGTTGAATACAGATACTTTATGTAATGGCAAGCGTCGTCGTGTAGGTGGAGTGTGGTCTCCGGATTCACGTTATTTTGCTATGACAGTTTCTGACGATCGCGCTGTGAAAGAGTTATGGGTAATAAATTCGATGGCCCGTCCACGTCCCACATTGGAAACTTATAAATACCAGATGCCGGGAGAAAAGGAAGCTCCCATAGAACACCTGTACTTGTTTGACTTGGTTGATAATAAACGTAAGGAAATTAAAGTAGCAGCTTATAAAGATCAAAGCATTGGCCTGGAATACAAACCAATGATGCAAAAACAGCGTGATATGGAAGATCAGGCTGCCGTTTGGCAGGGTGATAACAACCGTTTCTTCCTGACCCGCAGCAGCCGTGATTTACATCGGATTGATGTTTGTTCCTATACGATAGGACAGGATTCTGTTGTACCAGTAATAAAGGAACGGATGAATACCTATCAGGAAACTCGTCCTTTAAGAGTCTTGAATGGTGGAAAGGAAATTATTCAATGGAGTGAGCGTGATGGTTGGGCACACCTTTATTTATATGATGATCAGGGTAATTTGAAAAATCGTATCACAAAAGGTCCCTGGCACGTGGAGGAAATCTTGAAAGTAGATGACAAGGCACGTGTGATTTATTTTACTGCCAATGGAATGAATGCGAAAGAACATCCTTATTATGAACATTTGTATCGTGTGAATCTGGATGGCAGCGGTTTGAAATTACTGACCAAAGGGGATTATTTCCATCGTGTGGAAGTGGATGATGATGCTCGTTTTGTGGTGGATAACTATTCGCGTGTAAATACGGTGCCCTGCGCCATCCTGCTGGATACTAATGGCAATAAGGTAATGGATATTCAGGAGAGTGATTTTTCACAGCTTTTTGCTGCCGGTTATAAATTTCCGGAAATATTTAAGGTAAAGGCGGCTGATGGCGTGACAGATCTGTATGGTGTGATGTATAAACCTTTTAATTTTGACTCAACTAAGGTTTATCCTATTGTGGATTATGTTTATCCTGGGCCACAGGTGGAAGGTGTTTATTATCCGTTTACCCGTATGAGCCCCCGTACCGACCGTTTGGCACAGGCCGGATTTATTGTTATTTCTGTGGGACAACGCGGCGGGCATCCTAGCCGCTCTAAATGGTATCATAATTATGGATATGGAAATATGCGTGATTATCCGCTGGCCGATCATAAATATGCTATCGAGCAATTGGCGCAGCGTCATCATTTTATAGATATAGATAAGGTTGGTATTCATGGACATTCGGGAGGTGGATTTATGAGTACGGCGGCTATGTGCCAATACCCGGATTTCTTCAAAGTGGCTGTTTCTTGTGCCGGAAATCATGATAACAATATCTATAACCGTTGGTGGAGTGAAACGCATCACGGCGTAAAAGAGGTGGTGAGTGAGAAAGGGGATACAACTTTCGTTTATAAGATTGCTACTAATCCTGAAATAGCGAAGCAATTGAAAGGAAATTTGTTATTGATTCATGGTGATATTGATAATAATGTGCATCCGGGCAATACCTTACGGGTAGTTGACGCCTTGATTCGTGCCGGGAAGCGTTTTGATATGCTGATTCTTCCTCAACAGCGTCATGGATTCGGTGATATGAATGAATATTTCTATTGGAAACTGGTTGATTACTTTTCCGAACATCTGAAAGGGAAAAGTGAAAAATCGGTAGATATACCGAAACGGTAGATTTAGGATCATTGCCGGACGAATATGAAAGGAGCACAGAGGTTCGTGTCATTAAGATACCTTTGTGCTCCTTCTTGTTTTTATATTATAGCAGACTGTTGATATAAGCCTTCATGTCCGGTGTAGCGGATTTTGCTTCCAGATACAGTTTATACTGCGCTTTGGTGCGTACCAGATTATGGTCTTTATACCGGGTTTGATAATACGTGTCTCCGTTTATATAATCTGCTAAAAAGCGTACAGCTTGCATATAGGGGAACAGGGTGGCAGCGTAAGGTAGCATTTCTATTTCGAGAGGAGTCAGGAAAGTCCGGGCCGATTCAATATAACCTTTGGTAAATGCTTTGAAGATTTCCATGTTGAACTTCACCTTATTTAAATCAGCCTCATCCTCCTTGCCGGTATTGGCTGCCGAACGGAGGAAATCACCGAAATCGGAGAAAATGAAACTGGGCATTACCGTGTCCAGGTCAATGACACACAACACTTTTCCGTTTTCATCAAATAACATGTTGCTTACTTTTGTGTCACAGTGGCAGATGCGTTTGGGCAATTTGCCTTCACGGTAAAAACGTTCAGCGCTGCACATCGTATCAGCATCTTTTTCTATTGCGTCCACTATGTCCTGTACTTCTGCCAAACGGCCGGATATGTTGGCGGATACGGCTTCACGTAATTGTTTTAAGCGGAATTCCATATTGTGGAAATCGGGGATGATTTCTCCGAGTTGTTCGGGTACATCAGCCAGCATGGCCTGGAATTCACCAAACTTCAGTCCTGCCAGATAGGAAGATTCCGGTGTAACTGTTTCCAATGTTTGTGAACGCGGAATAAATATTGAAATTCGCCAATAACCTTCTCCATCATAGAAATAGGTCTTGCCATTGGTGGAAGGTAGAAAATGGAGTACCTTACGTTCAATGTCCTCTTCGTGTCTGGCTTCCAGCTTTTGGCGGATGTGTCTGGTCACTACTTCTATATTGTGTTGCAGCATTTCAATATTGGTAAATATTAAATGGTTGATTCGTTGCAATACATAGTCAGGCTCTTCAGGAGATACCGATTTTACCAGATAAGTCTGATTGATGAGGCCGGATGTCAAAGCTTTGATTTCTTTCACTTCACCCACTTTGGGGAACTGTTTGATAATTTTTTTGAGGTTTTCCATAGGTTTGTTTGAATAATGTCTATATATACGAAACAAAGATAACTTCTTTCCTCCAATTGGAGGAAAGAAGTTATCTTAAAAAACATATAATAGGAATATAAATCTTTTTATTTTTTCAAATCAGTCTGGAACATACGGTCGGCGCGTAACAGATGACGCCAGTAGGAAACCAATTCTTGTGATTCCTGCAATACATTGAGGTACACCATGGAAGCTTTTACATTGACATCCCGTTCTTGTATGCGGTCCATCTGTTCTTTGCGCAAGGTAGAGATCTTGCCTTTCAGAATGGCGCCTTCACGTAGCAAGGCATCAGTCTGATCGTAGGCCTTGTTGGCAAGTACTTCAGTAGCCTTGGTCATTAATGCGGTCATCTCATCGCGGATAGGGATGAACTCGTTAGTGGCACGTTCCGATAATGGGGTGAACTTATTGTCCACATGTTCTTTACAAGGATCGCAGATACGTTTCAGACAGTAAAGCATTTGTTCACAACTGTTGCTTCCCAAGTGGAACCAAGTGTTTTTCTCGATAGCAGTAAAGTTGTCTATACGGCGCAGACCTAGTATTTCTTTACGGCGTATCTTTTTTAACATTTCTTTCTGATTGTCGGTATTGTTCACGGCCTTGCGCAGAGCTTTCAGATTTTCGTTGATGAAACCGTCGGTTATCTGCCGGTAGGTTTCATTGGTGAATGCCATTTCGGCTACCAATGTGTTATTTACATGCTGGCGGAGTAATCTCCAACGCTCTTCTTTGTCTTTACTGGCAATGAGGCGGGAGAATATGTCGTCTTTGCCTTTATCCTTCTGTTTCTTGCTGTAGTGTATGTTGCTGCGCACCAATAAGAAGATGGCAAGTGCAATAAGGGCCAACATGGCGAATGTGCCTCCATAATACATGATGAGCGTAACCACAAAACAGATCGTGAAAGCGGCTCCGGCAGTGATGAACCATCCACCGATAACAGAAAGCACACCGGTGATACGGTATACGGCACTGTCACGGCTCCAGGCACGGTCGGCTAATGAACTACCCATAGCTACCATGAAAGTTACGTAAGTGGTAGAAAGAGGGAGTTTCAAAGAGGTTCCCAAAGCTATGAGCAGACCGGCCAGTACCAAATTGACAGAAGCGCGTATCAAATCAAATGCTGCCCCGTTCTCCATAATCATCACATCTTTGTTAAAACGGCTGTCGGCCCATCGTTTCAGATTGTCGGGCAATATTTTAGCTATACTTTCCGAAGCGCTCATGGTAGAACGGACAATACTGCGTGCTACAGCGGAAGAACCAAACATTTCGTCACCTTCATCCTGACGCGAGAGATCTACCGAAGTCTTCACTACATTTTGCGCTTTTTTTGAAGTAATCAGCGCATATACCATAATGACGCCTGCTAAAAATAAAAAAAGAAATGGGGTTTTAGCCGGACCATTCAGTGAGTTCATCAAGTATCCCATTGGTTCACCGTTTCCATTAGCCATGAAGTCTGTATAAGCTGAGAAGCCTGCCAAGGGCACACCGATGAAGTTTACTAAGTCATTGCCTGCAAAAGCCATAGCTAAGGCAAAAGTACCTAACATTACCACCACCTTGAATACATTTATCTTGCACCAATGCAATATTTGCATCAGAATGGTGAAGAACACAAAACTGCAACTTACTAACATCAAGGTGTTTTCCTGAATCCAATGTTTGTTTTCGGTGGTCATGAAGGCGGAATCTTTCAGACCTTTTATCAACATGAAGTAGATAATGGCCGTAACAGCAATACCGCCGAACAGTCCGATAGTGTATTTCAGTTTCTTTGTATAATTAAATGTGAAGAGGAGACGGGAGAGATATTGTACTAATGTGCCGAAGAAGAAAGCTACTGCTACTGAGAGGAAGATACCTAAAATGACGGACAATGCCTTTTCCGTATTCAGCAGATCAGCAAATCCTAGCATTCCAGTTTCGTCTCCTGCTATTTTGATAAGAGCTAGAACGAAAGTACCTCCCAATAGTTCGAATACCATGGATACGGTAGTGGAGGTAGGCATTCCTAAGGAATTGAAAATATCCAATAGGACTACGTCTGTTACCATAACTGCTAGAAAGATACACATTAACTCCTGAAAATAAAATTGTTCAGGCCTGAAAATACCGTGCCGTGCGATTTCCATCATACCGTTGCTCAGTGTGGCGCCGATGAAGATACCGAAAGCGGCAATGGCGATGATGGTCTTGAATGACGCGGCTTTAGCACCGATGGCGGAATTCATAAAGTTCACTGCGTCGTTGCTGACGCCTACTACCAAATCGAATATGGCTAGCAGAAAAAGGAATACGACGATTCCCAAAAACATTGTTTCCATATAATTTTGTCTCTCTATTTTATTGGGCGCAAAGGTACGGGAGGTATATTATGATAAAATGTCATATATGTTACATTTGTGTTACAGGCGTTTTTTTGTTCGCCACGGATTGCACGGATTCACACAACTTGATTTTTAATTTATTATTATCCATATTTAGTGGCGGATCTCTTCTTTTTTGAAACAAATATGAGTGGATAAATAATATTTCACGTTTATGTGTGGAATTTATAGAGTGAAAATTTATACCTTTGTAGCCCAAATACTTAATCTATAAAAAATGTCAGAGGCTAAGAGAATTAAAACCGCATTGGTGTCGGTTTATCACAAAGAAGGTTTGGACGAGATTATAACCAAACTACACGAAGAAGGAGTAGAGTTCCTGTCAACAGGAGGTACAAGACAGTTTATCGAATCTTTAGGTTTCCCTTGCAAAGCGGTGGAGGATCTTACTACTTATCCCTCTATTTTGGGCGGACGTGTGAAGACACTGCATCCTAAAGTCTTTGGAGGTATTTTATGCCGTCGTGGTTTGGAACAAGATATGCAACAGATAGAAAAATATGAAATACCCGAAATAGATTTGGTCATCGTTGACCTGTATCCGTTTGAGGCAACTGTGGCTTCGGGGGCCGAAGAACAAGCTATCATCGAAAAAATTGATATAGGTGGTATTTCTTTGATTCGTGCTGCTGCTAAGAACTTTAATGATGTGGTGATTATCGCTAGTCAGGCACAATATAAGCCGTTCCGTGATATGTTGCTGGAACATGGCGCTACTACTTCACGCGAGGAACGCCGTTGGTTCGCAAAAGAAGCGTTTGCTGTTTCTTCTCATTATGATTCTGCTATCTTTAACTATTTTGATGGTGGTGAAGGTTCGGCTTTCCGTTGCGCGGTGGAAGAACAAAAACAACTTCGTTATGGTGAAAATCCTCATCAGAAAGGTTATTTCTATGGAAATCTGGATGCGATGTTCGACCAGATTCATGGAAAAGAAATTTCCTATAACAATTTGTTGGATATCAATGCGGCCGTTGATTTGATTGATGAATTTGATGAGGTGACATTTGCCATTCTGAAGCATAATAATGCCTGTGGATTAGCTTCGCGCCCTACTGTGCTGGAAGCATGGAAAGATGCGTTGGCAGGCGATCCGGTGTCGGCTTTCGGAGGTGTGTTGGTTACTAATGCCGTGATTGATAAAGAAACAGCGGAAGAAATCAATAAACTGTTCTTTGAGGTAATTATTGCTCCGGATTATGATGTAGATGCATTAGAGATTCTGGGACAGAAGAAGAACCGTATTATTTTGGTTCGTAAGGAAGCTAAATTGCCGAAGAAACAATTCCGTTCTTTATTGAATGGGGTTTTGGTTCAGGAAAGAGACCTGGACGTGGAAACTCCTGCCGACTTGAAGCAGGTTACTGAAAAAGCTCCTACGGCGACTGAAATAGAAGATATGTTATTTGCAAATAAGATTGTGAAGAATAGTAAAAGTAATGCTATTGTACTGGCCAAGAACAAACAACTGCTGGCTAGCGGTGTAGGTCAGACTTCACGTGTGGATGCATTGAAACAAGCCATTGAAAAAGCAAAATCATTTGAGTTTGATTTGAATGGCGCAGTGATGGCCAGTGATGCTTTCTTCCCTTTCCCCGATTGTGTAGAGATAGCGGATAAGGAGGGTGTGAAAGCTGTTATCCAGCCGGGAGGCTCTGTAAAAGACGAGTTGACTTTCCAATACTGCAATGAACATGGCGTAGCTATGGTCGTTACAGGGATTCGTCACTTTAAACACTAAGATCATTGCAATTTACCATTTGCGGCTACAATCGGACTGTTTATACAGCATTGTTCAGGTAAATGGTAAATTGCAAATGTCAATTGTAAATTGCTAAATTGTAAATGAATTTATGGGATTATTCTCCTTTACACAAGAGATTGCGATGGACCTTGGCACTGCCAATACCATCATTTTAAATAACGGGAAGATTGTAGTGGACGAACCTTCGGTCGTTGCGCTTGATCGCCGTACCGACAAGATGATTGCCGTAGGCGAACGGGCTAAAATGATGTACGAGAAGGAAAATCCGAATATTCGTACTGTACGTCCGCTACGCGACGGGGTTATTGCCGACTTTAATGCCTGTGAACAGATGATGCGCGGTTTAATAAAGAAAGTGAACATGGGTAATCGTTTCTTTTCTCCTTCTTTGCGTATGGTGATCGGAGTTCCCTCGGGTAGCACTGAAGTAGAGCTTCGTGCGGTACGTGACAGTGCTGAGCATGCGGGAGGACGGGATGTTTATTTGATTTTTGAACCTATGGCCGCGGCTATTGGTATCGGTATTGATGTAGAGGCTCCTGAAGGTAATATGATTGTTGATATAGGTGGTGGTTCTACAGAAATTGCCGTGATTTCATTGGGTGGTATTGTTTCCAACAATTCGATACGTATTGCCGGTGACGATCTTACAGCCGATATTCAGGAATATATGAGCCGTCAGCACAATGTGAAGGTGAGTGAACGTATGGCCGAACGTATCAAGATACATGTAGGCGCTGCCTTGACTGATTTGGGAGATGATGCTCCCGAAGATTACATTGTACGCGGGCCTAACCGTATCACTGCTCTTCCCATGGAAGTTCCGGTGTGTTATCAGGAGGTGGCGCATTGTTTGGAAAAGAGTATTGCAAAAATTGAAACAGCTATCCTTAGTGCATTGGAACAGACTCCGCCTGAACTTTATGCTGATATTGTTTTGAACGGTATTTATTTGGCTGGTGGTGGTGCTTTGCTGCGCGGTTTGGACAAGCGTCTGACAGACAAAATCAATATTCCGTTCCATATAGCCGAAGATCCTTTGCTGAGTGTGGCGAAAGGTACCGGTATTGCACTGAAGAATGTAGATCGTTTCTCTTTTTTGATGCGGTAAATGATTTGCTAATGAGGCAGTTTGCTAATTTGCTAATGCCATGCGGTATGGATAGCGCAGTACATTGGCACATTGGCAAATTAGCACATTGAACAATTGGTATTAATGAAAAATCTGCTGAATTTCTTTTTAAAGTATAACTACTGGTTTCTCTTTGTCCTTTTGGAGATAATCAGTTTTGCTTTATTATTCCGCTTCAACAGTTATCAGGGGAGTGCGTTCTTTACATCTGCTAATTTTGTTTCGGGAGCTATGTATGATGCAGCCAATAATGTTACCGGATATTTTCATCTGAAAACGATCAACGATGAGTTGGTACAGAAAAATGTGGAACTGGAATTGCAGTTGGAGAGTATCCGTAAAGCTTTGATTGAAGCGACGGAAGACAGCAGTGGTGTAGAACAGCTTAAGCAGGAAGCACTGGCAGGATATGATATATTCAAGGCTAGCGTGATAAATAACAGTGTGACTCATGCTGATAACTATATTACACTTGACAAAGGAGAAGCGGATGGCATTCGTAGTGAGATGGGAGTGGTAAATGGAAGCGGTGTGGTTGGTATTGTTTATCTCACCTCTCCACATTACTCCATTGTCATTCCGGTATTGAATTCCAAAAGCAGTATTAGCTGTAAGATAAAACGGAGTGATTATTTCGGCTTCTTGAAATGGGATGGCGGTTCATCCGAATTTGCTTTTATAAAGGATATGCCCCGTCATTCATTATTTTCTTTAGGTGACACCATTGTAACCAGTGGACACAGTGCTGTTTTCCCTTCCGGCATTCCGGTGGGTACGGTAGATGATATCGCCGATAGTCACGATGGCTTGTCTTATTTGCTGCGGGTGAAACTATTTACGGACTTCGCCCGTTTGAATGATGTGCGCGTAATTGCCCAAAAAGGGCAGGAGGAACAATTGGAGTTGGAAAAGCAGGTAAAAACGACTAAGTAAGAAGGTTGATGTTGACTTATCTACAAAGAATAGAGTGGTTTATCGGACTGGTACTGTTGCAAGTGCTGGTGCTGAATCATATGCATATCAACGGGTATGCCACTCCTTTCTTTTTTATCTATTTTATTTTGAAGTACAATTCGGGAGTTAGCCGTAATGTCCTTATGATATGGGCATTCCTGTTGGGATTGACAGTCGATATATTAGGCAACACTCCGGGGATGAATGCGGCTGCGGCCACTGTACTGGCTTTTATGCGTGAACCTGTATTACGATTAGTCACGCTCCGCGATAGCGTCGAGGATTTTGAACCGGGTATCAAGAGTATGGGATTCTCGCCTTTCTTCCGGTATATCTTATTGTGTACTTTCTTATTTTGTACCATTTTACTTGTCATAGATACTTTTTCATTCTTCAACCTGCCTGTCTTATTGTTGAAAATATTGACAGATGCCTCAATAACCATCATTTGTATATTGTGTGCTGAGGCGATCAGGAGGAAAAAATAGTGGAAAGAGATTATAATCTGGAGAAGCGGAAATATGTAATCGGTGCATCGGTGATCGTTATTGTGCTGATTTACCTGATACGTCTTTTTACCTTGCAGATTATGAGTGAGGATTATAAAAAGAACGCCGATAGCAACGCTTTTCTGAACAAGACACAATACCCTAGCCGTGGGGTGATGTACGATCGGAACGGTAACCTGCTGGTGTATAACCAACCTGCCTATGACGTTACGATGGTGATGAAAGAGGTGCACAACCTTGATACGCTTGATTTATGTAAAACATTGAATATTACCCCCGACTATTTTAAAAAGCGTATCCGCGAGATAAAGGACAGACGTTCCAATCCGGGCTACTCTCCATATACTCATCAGGTATTTATGACCCAGCTTTCGGCAGAAGAGTGCGGAGTCTTCCAAGAAAAACTGTTCAAGTTTCCCGGTTTCTATATTCAGCGGCGTACTATCCGCCAGTATAATTACAATGCGGCTGCTCATGTTCTGGGAGATATTGCAGAAGTGTCCAAGGGGGATATTGAAGCCGATGATTACTATGTACGCGGTGACTTCATAGGGAAACAGGGGGTGGAACGCTCATACGAAAAACAGTTGAGGGGCGAGAAAGGAGTGGAGATATTACTGCGCGATGCCCGTGGACGTATTCAGGGACGGTATATGGACGGGAAATATGACAAGACTCCCGTTCCGGGGAAGAATCTGAAACTAGGTATAGACATAGAGCTTCAGATGTTGGGAGAGCGTCTGTTGGAAGGGAAGATAGGCAGTATAGTGGCTATCGAGCCATCCACAGGAGAAATACTTTGTATGGTATCTGCTCCCACTTTTGACCCAAGATTGATGGTGGGGCGCCAACGGGGTAAAAATCATCTGGAACTGGCGCGTGACAGTTGGAAACCATTGCTGAACCGTTCTATTATGGGGCAATTCCCACCGGGATCTACTTTCAAGACTACTCAGGCGTTGACTTTCCTGCAAGAGGGGATTATTACTCCTCAGACAGCCTATTCTTGCTATCATGGCTTTGTGTATGCCGGTCTTAGGGTGGGCTGCCACTCTCATGGGTCGCCCCTGCCTTTGGTGCCTGCCATTGCAACTTCCTGTAACGGTTATTTCTGTTGGGGGTTGTTTCACATGATAGGGGCGAAGAAGAAGTATGGTTCTGTACAGACTGCCATGAATACATGGCGTGATTATATGGTTTCTATGGGATTTGGTTATCCTTTGGGAGTAGACCTTCCGGGTGAGAAGCGTGGGATGATCCCGAATGCTGCTTATTATGATAAGAACTATCGGGGATCATGGAACGGACTGACGATTATTTCTATTTCCATCGGCCAGGGGGAAGTGACGGCTACTCCGTTGCAGATTGCTAACCTTGGGGCTACTATTGCTAACCGGGGCTATTATATTACTCCGCATGTAGTGAAAGAAGTGGAAGACGAGCCGTTGGATACCCTGTATACGACCAAACGTTATACTAAAGTAAGCCGTGAACATTATCAGACGGTAGTCGAAGGTATGCGTTCGGCAGTATTGGGAGGAACTTGCCGTAATGCGAATATTCCGGGAATTGAAGTGTGTGGCAAGACAGGTACGGCGCAAAACCGTGGAAAGGACCATTCTGCTTTTATGGGGTTTGCACCAATGAATGATCCTAAGATTGCCGTGGTAGTCTATGTAGAGAATGGAGGTTGGGGAGCAACCTATGGTGTACCTATCGGTGCATTGATGATGGAGAAATATTTAAAAGGCGAACTTTCACCGGAAAGTGAGGCGAAAGCGGCGGAAATACAAAACAGACGAATAGATTATGGCATACACGAACGATAGTATATGGAAATCAGTGGACTGGATGACTATCTGCATTTATCTGATGCTGGTTATCTTTGGATGGTTCAGCGTATGTGGAGCCAGCTATGATTATGGTGAGATTGATTTTTTTAGTTTCGACACTAGGGCAGGAAAACAGTTTGTATGGATCTGTTGCTCTTTGGGGCTCGGATTTATCCTGATGATGTTGGAGGATAAGTTATATGATATGTTTGCTTACATTTTATATGGAGGCATGATGCTGCTGTTGTTGATAACACCTTTTCTGGCAGAGGATACTAAGGGATCTTACTCATGGATAAAATTCGGACCTGTAAGTTTGCAACCGGCGGAATTTGCTAAATTTGCCACGGCGCTGGCTTTGGCTAAATTTATGAATGTCTACGGGTTTACAATGAGTAAGTTAAAGTATTCATTGCCTGTGGTAGGGATGATGTTGCTGCCCATGCTGCTTATTATTTTGCAACGGGAAACGGGGTCGGCTTTGGTTTATCTGGCTTTCTTTTTTATGCTGTACCGGGAGGGGATGCCGGGTTCTATTTTGTTTGCCGGGATTTGCGCCGTGGTCTATTTTGTAGTTGGAATCCGTTTTGGCAATGAATTGATGGCGGATGACTGTACTTCCATCGGTGAATTTTCTGTGTTGCTGCTGATAGTCATCCTTTCTGCTTTATTAGTTAATAGTTATTGCAAAAAAGCATCGGTAGTGTGGTATATCGGAGGGATTGGTGTTGGTGGTACCTTGCTGGCTTTATTATTTTCGTATTATGTTATCCCTTTTGACATTACTTGGTTCCAATATGGATTGTGCGTAGTTTTATTGTTCTATTTGATCTTCCTTTCTATGCATGAACGTATGCGTAATTATTTTTATATTGCTCTATTTGCGATAGGTTCGGTGGGATTTCTTTTTTCTGCCGATTATGTTTTCAATAATGTGCTGGAGCCACATCAGCAGATACGTATTAAAGTGGTGCTTGGTATGGAGGAAGATTTGGCGGGGGCAGGATACAATGTGAATCAGAGTAAGATTGCTATTGGGTCGGGAGGCTTATGGGGGAAAGGCTTTTTGAATGGTACACAGACTAAACTGAAGTATGTGCCTGAACAGGATACAGACTTTATCTTCTGTACGGTAGGAGAAGAAGAAGGCTTTATAGGTTCGGCGGCCGTATTGTTTCTTTTTACCGGACTTATTTTGCGTCTTATTGTGGTGGCGGAGCGTCAGCATACTCGTTTTGCCCGTGTTTATGGATATTCGGTATTAAGCATTTTCTTATTCCATCTGTTTATTAATATAGGTATGGTTTTAGGACTGACCCCCGTTATAGGCATACCACTGCCTTTTTTCAGTTATGGGGGATCTTCTTTGTGGGGATTTACGATCTTGCTTTTTGTATTCTTGCGTATTGATGCAGGGCGGGGAAAACGTTAGAGCTTATTGGTTTTCCGGTTTGCGCAACCGGATACCTATATCGCTGATTCCCGTCAACGGGTTGTCCGTCATGATATGGACGATGCGGAAAGTACGTGCGCTTCCTTCTGTACGGATAGGAATAGATGCTTTATAAGGCAGGTCACATTGATATAATCCACAAAGACCATTTCCTGTTTTATTTCCAGCTTCGTCAACCAGAAAAAGTTGTAAAGTGTCTGTGACGTAAGTCAAAGTATCCTTTGTGTTATGGCTGACTTCTAGCCAAATATCTCTGTAAGGATAAGATTCTTGATAACGGATACCGATTTCTGCTTCGTAATTTCCGGCAGGGATAGAATTGGGCAGGGTATAAACAAGAGTATCACTTTTATCCCATCCGTCAAGGGGGACGGGGGCGTAAGAGTGATAGATGATATTGTTTTGACAGGCTGCCAATATGAGTATTGGCAGCCATGTCAGTTTATTCTTTAGTTGATACAGGAGTTTGTGGCTTTTCATTCGGGATTTGGCTATTGTTTCCGTTGTTCTTGTTGTCATTTTCCTTTCCTCCTCCGTTATTCCGGTTTTCACTGCCTCCTTCATTATTACCATTATTGGGGCGGCGTTTATTGCGGTTCCGGTTTCCGTCTTCCCGATTTTCACGACTGCGCTCTTCCCGGTTGCGACTTTCCCTGTTGCGATTTTCTTCTTTAGGGCGGTTTCCGTTCTCTTCGCGTGGCTGCTGAGCCTTGTTTTCTTTAGGCTCTCTAGGTTGTTTGGGACGTCCTTCTCTAAGTGGCCGGTTTTCTTTGGGTTGTTGTGACCGGTTCTCTTTAGGTTGTTGCGGACGTCTGTTTTCATTGGGAGTACCTTCTCCGTTATTACCGTTATTTTCCGGCTTACGTTTTTTCTTTCGGTTGCTGTTGTTGCCTTTTCGTTTGTCGAATCGGGTTAAGCTTTCTTGTTCTACTAAATCAACGGGCTTTTGAGGTTCGTTCTTTTTGACAGATTCGGTTAAGCTTTCCGGTTTCTCACCCCGTCGGTTCATATTAATAATTTCAAAAGCACGGCGTGCGGTGATGGTTACAGCATTAGCTATGAAGTTTTTGTCAGTAGAGTACATGATAGTTCCCTTCAAAATATCCGCTTTGAAAAAATAGAATGTACTATCCGTCGTTTCTAAAGTCATTTCTTTGCTTGGAAGGCGTTTTTGGGACTCTACATAGGCGTCTACCTCATAGTTTAGGCAGCATTTCAGCTTGGCACATTGTCCGGCTAACTTTTGGGGATTCAGAGAAATATCTTGATAACGTGCCGCACTGGTAGATACAGATACAAAATTTGTCATCCAGGTAGCGCAGCACAATTCACGTCCGCAAGGTCCGATACCGCCAATGCGTCCGGCTTCTTGACGGGCGCCAATTTGTTTCATTTCTATACGTACACGGAAAGTTTCGGCCAGTACTTTGATCAGTTGGCGGAAGTCTACACGTTCGTCCGCGATGTAATAAAAGATAGCTTTGTTGCCATCGCCTTGATATTCCACATCACCGATCTTCATGTCCAGGTTCAGATTCTTGGCTATCTGGCGGGACCGGATCATTGTGTCATGTTCTTTGGCTTTTGCCTCCTCGTATTTTTCCATATCTACAGGTTTTGCCTTGCGGTAGATACGCTTGATTTCGGCATCGGGTTTGATGTTTGCCTTACGCATTTGCAAAGGTACCAATCTTCCCGTCAGGGTTACTGTACCGATATCGTGTCCGGGGCTTGCTTCTACAGCTACTATATCCCCTTTTTCCAGCTTCAGTTTGTTGCTGTTCTTATAATACCCTTTGCGGGTATTCTTGAATTGAACTTCAACCATTTCCTGTTCCTCGGTGTTGCCGGGAATATCAGCCAGCCAGTCGTAGGTGTTCAGCTGCTTATCCTGTCGTCCGCAGCCTTTGCAACACAAACAGCCGCTTCCGTTCTTTAATTTGAATTCGTTGTCCATAATTCTGTTTTAATTGAGAATTGAAAATTGAGAACTAAGAAATAAATGCCATGCGGTTCTGTTATTTTTTAATGCCCAATTCTCAACTTTTAATTTTTCAATAGCACAATCATTTTTAAAGAGAAATCAAAGAACACCATTTTGGGATTCACATTCTGTCCTATATGTAATTGTGCTTCACTAAGTTCGTCCATTATGCCCATCACATTCCGCTCGTTGACAAACGGTGCGAAACGGGTGGAAAAATTTTGTTCTTCGGGATTCATATACACTAAATCACGTTGATGAAAGTTGTATATGAAGTTTTCTCGTATCATACGTTGGCAGTAGGCCAGAAAATTCTTCTGACGTTCACGCCCCATGGAGGCTACCGCATCGCTCCATTGTCTCATTTCGCGTATCTTCCGTTGATAGGAAAGGCGCATCAAATTTATAAAGAGTTCAAAGAACAGTTTGTTTTCCTCGCTCAGATGTATGGTTTCCAGTGCTTTCAGAAAATTGCCTTCTGAGCGGTGTGCTATATCGTCAGCATCTTCCGGTTGTAGTCCGTATTTGGTTTGCAATACTTTTGAGATCTCAGGTTCTTTGATCCCATGAATGTTAAATCGTTGGGTACGGCTTTGGATCGTTTGCAAAATGGCATCAGGCTCTTCGGATACTAATAAAAAGACAGTCATGGCAGGAGGCTCTTCCAGTAACTTCAGCAGTTTGTTGCTGCATTCCACGTTCATCTTTTCGGGAAGCCATATAATCATGATTTTGTAACCGCCTTGACTGGATTTCAAGCTGAGCTTTCGTACAATCTCATCGCTCTCTTTTACAAAGATTTGCGCCTGTTGGTTTTCTGCTCCCATCTCTTTCAGCCAATGGTTCAGATTAAAATATGGGTTCTGCAGGACAAAGTTGCGCCAGTCTGCTATGAAATCATCGCATACGGTATCCTTTCCGGCTTTTTTCTTGATAACAGGAAAAACGAAATGCAGGTCGGGATGTATCAGCTTATTGAATTTCACACAAGTGGGGCAAATTCCGCAGGCATCTTGTTCACCACGGTTTTCACAGCAGATGTAACGGGCATAAGCTATTGCCAAAGGCAACTTTCCTGTACCTTCGGGACCGCAAATCAGTTGTGCATGAGGGATTCTTCCTTCTTTTACCTCGGCTATGAGCCGCTGTTTTGCTTCCTCTTGTCCTATTACATCTTTAAATAACATTGCTTTTTATAGTCATTTATTTACTGTTTAATAAATTGCTTTTGCAACTTCCTTCACACTGTTCACGGCACTTACGGTATAGAAATGAATGCTGGGAACCCCACAGGCTATTAATTCACGGCACTGGTGTATGCACCATTCTATGCCAAGACTTTCCGCTTCTTCATCTGTTTGACATTTCATCGCTTCGCTTGCCAGTTCTTGCGGCAAGTCTATCTTGAACGTCTTGGGTATCATGTTCAGCTGGGATAATTTGCGGAAAGGCTTGATACCCGGAATAATAGGTACATTGATTCCTTCTTTTCTTACCCTTTCTACAAATTCGAAATATTTGCGGTTGTCATAGAACATCTGTGTCACAGCATATTCAGCTCCTGCTTTAATCTTTTTCTTCAGCCAATAAATATCTTGTTCCATATTGGGTGATTCCTCGTGTTTTTCAGGATAGCAGGCTACTCCATAACTGAACGGAGTTCCTGTTACCTTGATGGGGGAACCGTCTACAAATACGCCTTTATTGAAATCATTGATCTGCTCTTCCAGTTCTATGGCGTGGTTGTAACCGTTGTTTTCGGGTACGAAAGCTGATTCGTGCTTTGCCTTGTCACCACGCAGTACCAACAAGTCGGTGATGCCCAGGAATTGTAGATCTAACAATACATATTCTGTATCTTCGCGGGAAAAACCGCTGCACAGGATATGTGGCACTGTCGTTATATTGTATTTGTTCTGCAAAGCGGCGGCAACAGCAACTGTTCCGGGACGGCGGCGCTGGCGTGTACGTTGGTACAGCCCGTTTCCCAGCTCCTTGTACACATATTCGCTGCGGTGGGTTGTAATATTGATATATTTAGGGTCGAATTCGCGTAGCGTATCAACCGTTTTATACAGTTTTTCAATACCCGTTCCTTTCAGCGGAGGGAGAATTTCAAAAGAAAAAGCCGTATTGTCCGTGCTTTTTATTAAATCAACTACTCTCATCGTTCTGTCTCGTTCTCTTATGCCTTCTCGGGCGGAATTACATATTTGGGCAAAAATAAGAAAAATATCGTAGTTTATGGGGATGAAAAAGCGATTTATTTTATCTTTATTCTATAATAAAGTGAAACATACGGAGAGAAAAGCGTTTCCTTGCAGCTAAGCCGTGGTTTTCCACACTTGTCAGGGATACCGTCCGTGATGGTGGAGTAACATTTCTCCTGCTTACAGGCATTGCTCTCTTTGATGATGACCTGTCAAGCTTTACTGCATGGAGAATACTTGCGGATGGGATAAGCCCCGTCCTTGCAGGAGATGAAACAATCTGTAAACCTTTGTTTGGGGAAGTGGCAGAGGTCTATAGGAACGGAGTGAACAGATTGGCGAACCAACCGACGAAGCGTTTCCATCCGGAGCGTTTTTTATATTCTTCCTTGGTAAACAGGGTACTGTCCAGCTTGTCATGCTCGAACATGGTGCTCAGTTCATGTGTGGTTTCTTTGTCAAAAATGAAAGCGTTGACCTCATAGTCATAGCGTAGGCTGCGGCTGTTCAGATTCGTACTTCCCACAGTGCAGAACAGGCTGTCCACCATCATGATCTTAGAGTGGTGGAACCCGCCATTGTACACATAAATCTTTGCTCCTTTCTTACGCAGCTTGTTTGCTGTATAGAACGCGGCATCGGGGGTAAAAGGAATATCCGATTTGCCCGGTATCATGATTTCTACTTCAACGCCTCGCTTCAACGCACGTTTTATGGCTTTTTTAATGCTTGGAATGGGAGTGAAATAGGGATTCACTATTTGTATTTTATCCTGTGCGGCATCAATGGACTTGATATAAGTCTGCCTCATCAGTCTGGGTTCTTTTTTCGGAATGCGGTCTACAATAGCTACATTCTTATTTCCCTTGAAAGTAGAATCGTTTCGTAGGGGATAGTATTGGCTTCCGCTTACGTGTTGTTTAGTGCTTTTGTTCCACATGGCCAGGAAGATGTCCTGCAATTCGTTTACGGCATTTCCCTCTATACGGATATGCATGTCGCGCCAGTCGCCTATTTCCGGCAGACCCTTTATATAGTAATTGGCTATGTTCATGCCACCGGTATATCCTATTTTTCCGTCTATGACTACAATCTTGCGATGGTCTCTGTGCAGGGCATGATTGATATAGGGGAATTTGAAAGGGTCGAACTTGACAAATTCGATTCCTTTGTCACGGATTGCTTGTATGTGTTTCTTTTTCAATGGCTTGTTGTTTGACAAATTGCCGAAGGCATCAAACAAAGCTCTGACTTCCACTCCTTCTTTCACTTTTTCTCCCAATAAATCAAATAGTGCGTTCGCTATGGAATCGTTACGAAAATTGAAGTATTCTAAGTGGATATGATGTTTGGCATGCCGTATTTCTTCAAAGAGATCGATGAATTTGGCCCGACCGCTTTTTAATAATTTCAGTTTGCTGTTTTGGGTGATAGGAATGCCGGCATCCTTTAAGAAATTGATAACGGCAGAGTCGCTGGTATAGGTTGGCACCGTATCTGTCGCTGCTATATGGATGTTGGTAACTTCTTGTGACTGAGCTGTCTCTACAGTGAAAGATAAGATGAATAAAAGTATTAAATAAATATGTTTTTTTATATCAAACTTCATTGCTTTTTTTATTAAGGCTGCAAAGGTATTTATTATTCTAGGAATGAACAAGCCATCGGTATTATTTATGTTTAAAAGGGAGAAATAGAACAGTGTGGCCATTTGTTTGAACAGTTGGTAAATTGAGGTGGTAGAAATTTAATGAAGGCTGTTTTTATTGTTCCATTCATATCTTTTTTCAGGCTCGGTATAAACATCTGTAGTGTGTGTGAAAGAAGTTTGTCGGTCCGGTTTTTCTGCTGTTGTGACATTCAAGAGGAGGAGATACGGAAAAAATAATAATCCGTCGGCGGGATTAAAAGAATGCATATCGCATCCAGCCCTGTTGCATAAGCCTTTTCTATCTCCAGATTAACCCTTTTTATGCGGATGTATTCTATCTCCATAGCCTTTGGAGTTAACTCCATAGCCTTGGGAGATAACTCCAAAGCTTATGGAGATAACTCCAAAGGCTTGCGGAGATAAAACAGACGGGAAGAAAACCTTTAATCATACGGCGGGAAAGGTTTGGGGATACAGGTAAAATCTTTTAGTGATGAATCCGGTGTATGTACAGGGTTATACATATATTATATTCATTCTTATATGTATGTATATGAACTTCCATACGTTCAGAATGAAAATCCACATCAGGGCAGGGGTGTTTTTTATCTCTGCCGATGGATCGTAAGCCGTCATTCCTTGGAGGTACAAATCTTTTATGGTGCTTTTTCATTGAAAAAGCCTTGGAATGCTCTACTTTGTGTCAAGCTGGAATAGTTTATAAAAAAGAGAGTATATGATTGATAAACAGTATGATATGTGAAATTTTCCTTGAAAATGTAGTGAGGGCATGAGGGTATGAGTGAGAGCAAGTATTTTTACCATTGGCGTATAAATGGTTTATAGTTAGCTTGTTATGTTTGCAGTGAGGGCATGAGGGCATAAATGCTTCGAACTTTCTAGTAGGAAAGGCTGATACGCCAAGAATATTTTGGAAAACTGATCCGGAAAATCCATTCTTGGTTTAACTCTCGGTTTAACTGAACCATGTAAACCGGCGAGTTTAAGGCATAAAAAAAGAGAGTTACTTTGGTGTAACTCTCTGATTCTTTGGTGATCCGCCTGGGATTCTCCTTACAGAGTTACCACGCTGATATTTAAAACTTTATATTTTTTGCTTCAAGCATATCCCATGATTTATCCCACTAATTTGCTACGTGTTTTTGCGGTAGTTTGCTCATGGAGAATACTGAATACAAAGATAGTGGTTTTCTCTGAACCTTGCAATACTTTAATTAGACAAATTCAGATACATATTTTAGGCTCTTATTTGTTTCTGTATAAAAATCTCCGACACAATAATCAGGAGTGTCAAGTTCTTTGAGTATATGAGATGTAGTATAAATTAGTTGATAGCTTAATTTATCATTTTGCTCAACCATATCAACCAATACACGCTGAAAATTGTGCGCACGTTCTGGCTCTATCCCTTTGTCCTCCATATTATCGCAAAAAATGAAACGAGGATAGCGCATTTGATCAATATGTAATGAAGCTAAAAAGATGGCATATCTAGCAGATGTTTTCAAATAGAAATTAGAACTAGATGAATATCTTTCATTTTTATCCGTAATAAATGCTATATTATTTCTATAATCTATATTAAAAGTATCAGCTTTGAAAAACTCCTCTTGTCTATCTAAATCTTTTTTTAGTAACTTTAATGCAAACTGTTCTATTTCTCGATTCGTTTTTTCTTTGTTTTTTTCTTGTTCTCTATGTAAATGTGTAATAATATATTCGCAATGAACTTTTTCGTCTTTTAGAGATTGTTCTTTCTGCAACAAACTATTATATATTTCTGCATTTTCCAGCATTGTTTTAAATTGAAGAATTTCTCCTTCACATTTTCCTTTTTCAACTAATAAACTCTCAACTCTTTCATTTGCAATAGATTTAACATCTTTAAGACTGTTATTTACTTGTCCTTGTATTTGGAATAGCTTCACTTTTTCCGCTTCATAATAGGCTTTTAAATCTATTAGTTTTCTTTCTTTTATAATTAAGAGATTAGATGATTCTTTTAGCTGGAAACATATCTCTTGTTCTATTTTTTTTGCTTGTGTAATCCCGTAACTCTCATCAACACTCTGTTTGCATAATCTACAAGTCTGTTTGTTATCATGCTTCTCTAAGGGGGATAAACACTCAGGACAATATTCCAAAGAAAATCCCCCAATAAAATCCCTTGTTGCAACAGAGTTTTTGATACTTTTCAATTTTCTTTCTAACTCTATTATAAAATCTTTTGAGTCTTCTATTTCAAATTCGAGATCTCGAATCTGGTCATTCAATTTATTTACAATTGATCTTTGCTGTATTGCTTCTTGATTCAAAACCTCAAATTCTAGTTGTGTCTTTTTTGTAAAACGTATTGATTTCTCTTCATTTTTAAGAGCTTGAATTGTTAAATTGATTTTTTCAATTTCTTTTTCTTTATTTTCTATTTGAGTTCTCACATGACTAGGTATTAGCATGTAAGGAGCGTCTATGAATTTTTTTATAGCTTTTATTTCTTGGCTGAGGTTTATTAATTCTTTATCAATAGCCTCTTTTCTTTGTTTTTTATCATACAATTCCTGATTGTATATCCCTAGTAATAATTCTGCTACAGTTTCTCTGGTTAGCATTGTGTCAAAATGTTCATATAAAAAAAGAGAACTAGTAGGGGATTCTTGATCTATATATATTAATCTAAGAATCTGGTGCATTGTGATATTGCTGTCACCTTTTACTATTGGAATTTCTAAAGTATTAAATAACACGTTAGAGAAACTAATACTGTTAGGAGTAGTATTAAAGCCATATTTTTTCCAATTATCATCAGATACATCTTCCATCTTTCCCCAATGGATATACATTGGTTCCATTCCATTGGCTCTTCCTTCGTCATTGAAATTCAGTTCTCGTTTCAGAACAAGGGTTGCTCCATTAACTTCAACTTCTACTATTACCCGTGAGCATTGCTTTGCTTCTTTTACCCATTCATTAAAGGCTCCACCTAGAGCATAAAACAAGAAGTGAGTTATGGTCGATTTTCCACTACTATTTTTACCTCGAATGATATTAACTCCTTTATGAAAAGTTTCATCATAAGCAACTTTGTTATTTTTCGTATATATGATTAGTCGATTGACAAATAAATTATTGTGCATCATATTTATTTTCAATAAGATTTGTTTTTTCTTTCAACACGCTTAAAGACATTAAATAGTAATGAGAAGTGAGCAACTTAATCGCATTTTGTTCACTAATAGATAAAGGTTCAAATTGGGGAGAATGTTTCTCTATTATCTCCGTTGAAATAGGTGTTACATACCCCGATGTAATATAATCAATATTAATAATGCCATATGATGCTAAGCTTTTTAAAGCCGCCATTTGATATGGCTTTATTTTTTCAAACATTTTACGACTATCAAATATTATCTCATATGAATTTTCTTTTCGGTTTTTAGTTATGAATGTTTTAATATGCTCCTTAATCTCTTTCTCATTTAGTGAAAATTTAATGCGTTGCATTTCTATTGGAAATAGTAAATAGTAATCCCAAATGCGTAAACGCTCGATTTCTACAGACTCCCCACGCTTAAAGTAGGTAAGAAGTTGTATTATTCTATATGCTGTATGGTATAAATCGAAAGCTTGATGATAAATGATCATAATTTCCATTTTATATGGCATCTGCCGGTTAAAAAATAAATCATCCCCTCAATATCTCTGTATGTTAGTCCCATAATGTCATTACACCCTTGTTCCATTATGATTTTCATAATAGGATCAATGATCTCAGAAGAGATAAGTCTTGCTATCTCTTCTTGTGGAGTACTTTTCTTAATTAATGGGTATATTAACCATCTAAATTTATTACATATTATACCTAATATATAAGTATGTATTTCTTGAGCAGGTTCATATAATTGATATCTATATAGTTTTCTTGCATATGCTTCCTTCAGCAAACTAGCATCCTCAAACAAATATTCCAAATCCCCATCCTTTAGTTTTTGTTCTAGCCCAATTGTATCTCTATCTGTTTGATAAAATTTTAATTCCTCTGATATACAATCAGTTTGCTCTTCTTGCTCAAATTTTCTTTTTAGTGAGTCAAAAAGAACTGATAGCTTAGTTTGTGTTACTGGATGATTATGAGTTTCTGTTTTTATATGCACAGAATTATCATCTCCACCCACAAGCTTTCCGCCATTCGTGACTTCTGCATCACGTATAGATACCCCCATTATTCTATGTTGGGTTTATTGTATTATCAGAAATGTGAGTGGAATTGTCATATCCGGCTACGACTTTTCCACTTCCATGAATTGTTACGTTTTTGATATTAACATTCTTGCTCTTGCTTTTTTTGTATGTAAAAATAGCTCCCCCTGCGACTGCAATAGCGACTATACCTGCTATGATTATTTCAAGTGTTTCCATAATGATTATTGTTTTTTGCAAAAATATTAATTAATATTTGAAATATCAACATGTTATACGGTTTTTATGAACATAAGAGTGATAAGTTGGAATATCTTTACTTATTGTATTATAGTCTGCGTCCTTTTTTCTTTTTCTTCTTAGATTTTGGTGTTTGATCCTCGTTGTTGAATGTTAAGTCTATCCTTGATGTTGTTAAGGAAATAACCACATCAGATGTTTGATTATTATTTTGATTGACAGATGTTTCGCATTCTTGTTTGGTGACAATATTCTCATCTGTATTAAAAGCCTTACTATTTTCTTTCTTGTTTTCAGAATTGTTAGAAAGCATATTTTCTTGATTGCTATTCTGGTTGACTTCCATTTTTCTTTCACAGGATTGAATATTTGCCTCTTGTTGTTTAAGTTGCTCTGATATGGAGTTGTTCTTCATTGTGTTGTGATAGTCAAATGATTCAGATTGTTGGCGATTATATCTAAATAGTTTATCAAATCCTCGCTCTGCCTGTTGGAATAGGCTTACACGATCAAAGCCACCTGTTATTGCTCCGTTCTTGGTGTTCTTATGATTAGTCAATGGTGATAGTTTCTTTTTATTGGCTTGGTCTTTTCGGCTCACAATCAAATGACAGTGCATATTTAGTTCATTATCTGAACGACTACGGTCAAAATGGATCTTACCGTAAAACTTTATATCCGAAGCGGATAGCTCTTTATTGAAATTTTTAGCATATTCAGGAATAAATACTTCACGAATATATCTTTTCATTGCTTCGGCTTTTTCCTGCTCTGTGCTACCCATTGCTCTAAGTTCCTTTTCCGATGGGCTGACATGGATAGCATAAAACTTTGCATCCGTTTTTAGGAGTTGTCCGATATTGCTATCTATATCTTTTGTGACCTTTGATTTATAGATGTTATCATCTGCCAGATTGAAAAAGCCTTCGGTATAGATGCCTTTCTCCATCCTTTCTAAATCCTCGTGTTCCATGTAATTAGCTAGCTTTCGGCAGCTCCCGGAATTATTATATGTTCCGTTTGATGGTGGGGCAAGGTCTATGTGCATAATTCTATGTATTTATGAGATTGCTAATTTCAGCTTTCAGGTTCTCTTTGCGTTTGCTATCCATCATTCCGCAAGCGGATAGTTCCGAATAGAGCTGTATCAGGTTCAGTAACTTTTTATAATCCCGTTGATGTATCAGGTAGAGTGCATTGATCTGTTTTGACTGATTGTTAATCACATCGACATGATTGCCGAACTGTTCGCTTAACTTTTTCAGCACGGCTGTTTGTCTTTCCTGACTGGCTTCCAGTTGAGAGAGAATAAGAGCTTCCAGAGTTTTGCCGATAGCATCGAAGCGCAAAGCGATTGAATTTGTTGCCCGTATCATTGGATTCAGTTGCTCTTCCTCATAGTGACGGATGAAACGAATAATATCATCCTGTCTCTTATTTATTTTCGCCAGTTCTGATTTTACAGATTCTGGTGCTTCGGATGGGTTGATATGTGCTTTATCTATATACCCAAACGCCAATTTTACAACTTCACTCTTTTTCAGTGAATAGCGTTTGCATATCTTCTCTACCAAAGCTGCCGTTTCCTTGTCTATGGAAATGGTAGTGAATATCGTTTTTCGACTGCCGTTTGGCATGGTAATTACTTTTTTATAGAAATATGAATAGATAAATATCTGATAATAAGCATTGCAAAGAAAATGCTTATTACAGGTGTCATTACAGCGTGTTCTTGTAACACGCTAAAGCCGAAGGCTTTGCCCCGCAGGGCAAGAGGGAAGAACAGGACTTGTCCAGTTCCCTCTTGCTCGATTTAGTGAAATGGGCTGAACCGATAGGTGAAGCGGTTTCTACTAAATCGGGGTGGTTACACAAAGTGATAGCTTAAACACAAGCTTCTTTCCTCTGCTGCATTTTGCTGTCAGAGTTTGTTTTCTAATTGATTGGCTTTTTCAAACTGTTTATAAGTTTGATAATCGGCTCGTTCACGTACAAAAGCTCTAATATCGCTAGCCCGATAGTAGGTTTTATGCCCAATAGTAAAGTAGGGGAGCTTACCTTTTAGTCGATAGCGTTGTAAAGTTCTGAAAGACACTTTTAACAGAAATGCTAAATCCTGATTATCAAGTAATCGTTCATTTTCTTCTAATACCTGATCGGTATTGATAAGGGATTTTAAGTCTTGTCCTATCTCAGTGAGTTTCTTAAATAGCTTCTCCATCCATTTATCGAAGTTCTCGTTGTCTATATACATTTTGCTTCATTTTTAGTTTAACATTATTGTTCTCAATCGATTGATGAAGCAAAATTCAGTAAAACAATGTAACAGAAAAAGAGGAGTAGTTACCTACTCCCCGAAATGAAAATTTCAAATCTCTGGAAATTAATAGTTTACACAAGTATCTTTTTTGATCTTTATCGGTTCTTACGTTTTCGATCCTCTTTAATGATAGCATTTCGTAAGGCATCCAATGTTTTGGTAAGGTTGTACGGCTTGCGGGTAAATACTTCACCTACCTTATCGTAAATACTTCCGAATTTTAGATTGAAAAGCTGCTCAAAGCCACGAGCTAAACGAACTTCTGGGACAGGTTTTCCATCTTCGCCAACGATTTGCCCCTGTAGAAACAGAGCTAATACGATTTCTGCAATGCCAATAATCCCCAAGTCTTTTGACTTAGGGATTACATATAGGTCGGACTTGAATGCTGTAGGAATAGATAACTTAAATTGTTCTGGATGGTTAATTTTTAAGTTGATTAATTGTAGCTCGGCATCAATTGTCGATAACGCTTTGTGGACATAGAGAATTTTAAGCGCATTTTTCCCCCTGCCCACATTGATATAACTCTTTTAGGGGTACTATCTCAATACGGGTGAGATTTAGCATCCGAAAGATATAGGAATAATCTTCTGAATTGCTAATAGCGACTATGTGCTTGACAAATTCTCCATAGGCATCTTGCATTTCTGTGTTAGTAACTTCTTGTGAAGTTTTAGACAATAGCTCAAAAAACTTCATTTTCAATAACTCATTCATAAGCATAATTTTTAGATAGTGAATAATATTAATTCGTATAATCGTAAATTCAATATGCTTATTTAGGGGGCTATATTTTTATATATTCGGTATTAATAGTATCGATTTTAGAAGAAACTATATTTTTGTGCTGTATCTATTATATAATATGTAAATCAGTCCGCCAGAAAGAAAGGTCGTTGGTAGAATAAACCAATAGTTATTACTTATTAGAAACTTGGCTATCCAAAAAGAAGGGAGAAATGAAAATATATATTGGGTACTATCTGTAATAACAAAAGGTATAATTAGCCCAACCATAACTAAAGCAGATACTTTTGCAAGTGCCATACCTTCCACTTTATTTCCCGCGTATGCCAAAATAATCATAGCAGCCACAACGCTTAGTATTGTAGCCAATATTGATATTATAAATGTAGTCCATAATGACATACCTGATACAGAACAAAAAGAAAGCAGCACAAAAGAAACAATAGCTGCAAATAAAACAGGAATAAGCAATCTTGATATAAGATAACCCTTCTTCCCAAGTGGAGTAATTGTGATATACCTGTTGATTTTCATATCTGTTTCATCTAATACCACTAAGACCGAAGCGAAGCAAATCATGTAAGGACACATAATTGCAAGGAATAAATCCAATATCGGATAATATAGACTGAAATCCTTTAGCATCGGATAATGCTGTACAATTAAGGGGAAAACAAACCTATATATTGCCGCTAATATTAGCGGAATACATATTATTGCAGATAACATACCATCTGAGAATATGTTTCTGATAAACATTTTGAAAGAAATAATATTCTGATTCATAATTATATCGTCATCATTTTTTTTACTGACAGACAAGAAAAAATATACATCGCAATGTACCAAATGCTTATTGCCATTAGAGATATGACACTGATATTTCCAGACATAAGTTCTATCAGACTTATACTTGGATGTAATAGCATAACTCCCGATTTATAGCCCATTGTATAAACAGATATGGGAGCTACGGATATTATTAAAGTGGGAACCATAATCAGCATAAAGTTATTCATGGTTGAAATGAAAGCGGAAAGTGATATTCCAACCAGTGTGAATAATGCTGAACCTAACATAATTCCAACAGCAAGATGTATGTAAGAATGTTCCATGCCTGAGAACAATGCGATGAGAACTCCACTTAGCAAAGAAATTAGTCCAATGGAAATTACCTTTGACAAAATGTATGCGTGTATCGATATGGGCGAAACAGCTAATGCCTGCATTACTTTTTCGCTTTTCTCGAATAATATTATTGCTCCCATAAACATTAATCCGATCAGTACGGGATCTGAAAATATAAGGGTAGTTGTACATAGTTCTTTCCACGGCATAGGAAGAATGCGCAATACTGTAATATACACTAGTGTAAATAACGTATATAGGGCATAAAAACCATATTTGTATTGTTGCCGAATATCGCCTAGTATTAAACTTTTAAACTTCATAGTAATTTCCTCCCTGTTATTTCTGAGAATATATTGTCTAATGTTGGCTCATTGCTATGTATTGATAATAAGGCATTAGCTTGAATCAGAGATTGTAGCTTTTTATCTGTACTTATTTTGTCAAGTGCGATTGTAGTATTTAATTCTTTTTGATTCTCCAAATATGAATATGTTACCTCATTATAACGCCTTGACATGATAAGATTATGAGGAGTGTCCATAGCTTTAATGTTGCCATCAACAATAAATGCTACACGATCACAAAGTTCGGTTGCATCGTGCATATTGTGAGTAGTCAGAATGATTGTTACTCCTTTATTTTTAAGATCAAGAATAATGTTTTTCATCACTTGGGAGTTTGAAGGATCTAAACCAGATGTTGGCTCATCCAAAAATAACACTTTGGGTTGATGAATAATTGATCGGGCAAAGTTTAATCTGGATTTCATACCTTTAGAAAAACCTGCCACTTTCTTATTGGCATGTTGTGAGAGTCCAACCATTTCTAATAATTGTTCGACAGGAATCAGCTTACAGTCATATAAAGAACCAAAGAATTTTAAGTTCTCCAATGCGGTGAATTTCTCATAAAAACTAGGGAATTCAAAATCGACACCAATACTCTCATAGAACTGGTCAGACTTATTTCTAATTTCATTATTATTAATAGAAACACTCCCCTTATATTTAGGGAGCATACCTATTAATATCTTTTGAAGAGTGCTTTTTCCTGCTCCAGAAGGTCCTAAGAAGCCAAATATTTCTCCGCTTCTTACTTGAAAATTCATATTCTCAATAAATGGTAGTTGAGAATAACTAAACGATAAGTTTTTTACTGTAATCATAATTTTTAAATTTTATATCGTATGACTAAAATTGTTTATATAGTCATATTGTAAATTCAAAGTATCGCTATGTAACATATTTGCACATAGTCAGTTGATATTATATAATCTTGTTGTATTGGATTAGTCTTTAAATAGTTGCTGTACTATTCCCCTAACTATAAACTTGAAAACTTCATTGTAAATATCTGTTCCAATTGTTTTCTCGTTTAGAATAGTCAAGAATGCAGCTCTTAAAGCCCCTGCAAATACTTTTGTATCAATTGATTTACTTTCTGGAATAAAATTCAGTAATTCGTTTGCTAACATGACATCATCATCTACGTGTTTTGAAAGTACTTCTTGAGGGAGCTTTCTATTTAGATATTCCACATCACTATTAACGAAGATAGATACAAAGTATGGTTTGTTGTTGATTAGCAAATCAGATATAATATCTGTCAATGTATCAACCGTAATATTATTGGTATGCTTATTTATGGCATTAAGAAATTCTTTTTCCAATTTCTTATGATAGTCTATTATTGTATCGAAAAAAAGAAGTTCTTTTGATGTATAGAATAGATAAAATGCTCCTTTAGAAATATTGGCATATTTAACAAGCTCATCTACAGAAGTTTTACGTACCCCTTGTTGCTGGATAAATAGCAAAGCTCCTTCTTTGAGTTTATCCTTTATAAGTTTTCTTTCGTTGTCATCAAATGCTTTTGCCATACCGTGTGACTATTTTATTATTATTGGTCACTGCAAACATAAGCGTTATTTTTGAATTGACAAAGAAATATCGGTTTATTTTTCTTTGTTTCTATATGATCTGCCTAAATCAATGAGTATTTCGTCTATAAATCATTGTATTATGTTGCCACGATAAGTACATATTAAGTCATTAAGAACTTTACTTCGCCACTTTCGGACAGTTTTGAAAACGGCTCATGATTCTTCTTTTATTTGCCGATGAAAATAAAATCGACACGTTTTATAAACCTTTTAAAATTGAAAGTATGGAAGTAGTAACTATTGAAAAGAGAACCTTTTCGTATGTCTGCGAGAGGTTCACGGAGTTTGTCAAACGGATAGAAAGTTTGTGCAGCACTCATACCCAGAAAGTAGAAAACTGGCTGGATAGTCAGGAAGTGTGCCTGTTGTTAGGCGTTAGTAAGCGAACTTTGCAGTATTACAGAAGTAGCGGAAGATTGGCTTATTCTCAAATTGGTAGTAAGATTTATTATAAGACTTCCGATATTGAAAGAATTATTGCAGACAGTGAAACGCAAAATCAATCACCCAAACACCCCACGTCTTATGAAAAGAATTAAAAAAGATTATCCGTTTTTCAACCTGTTTTCCATTGTTGGCACATGGGAAAGCATTAATCTGAATCCTACGGTTATCATCTATCGGAGCGACAAAGAGTACCTTCTTTCTATTATATATGTATCGGAAACAACCAAACAGGCTTCACCTGCTACTTATGAGATACAGCAAGATGGTAGCCAGTATTTTATTGCCCCTGCATCCAAACGGCTCTATGTAGATTATGATCCGGCAAAAGACGTACTTAACATTTCGTCTTTGGGTCACTATCTGCGTAACTAACCGGCTATCTAGCCATCTTAAAATCAATATTTCAATAAAACAATCTTTCAATCATGGAACTAATAAATAAAGATACCCCACAAGTCAAAGAATTTATTTCTTCGCTCGATTCGATGCTGAATGGTATTGAATCTATTGTAAAGCACTACAAGCCCCACCTGAATGGGGAACGCTTTCTTTCTAATAATGAGGTTTCCAAGAAACTGAATGTCAGTTTGCGAACCCTGCAAGAATGGCGAGATATAGGACTAATTCCCTTTATCCAGATAAAAGGTAAAATCATCTACCGTCAGAGTGATATTGATAAACTGCTCCAAAAGCACTACTTTGAAAGTTGGAAAGAGTAACCTGCCAAGCCCAAAACATTGTTTTTCGGAATTTAGTTTGAATCATTGACTTTCCCAGTGAAGTATTTAGTCTGTGCAAGTCTTTAGATGAAAATACGCTCGAACATAGTGAGAGGAAGATTTTCATCTAAACCGAAGGCTCGGACTTGAACAGACTGAATACGGAACTTACCTTTGTCAATACTTCATATTAAGTTTTGAAAAATTTACCTTAAAAAAAGGATTGAGAAAATGAAATTCATTCTTCCCAATCCTTTTTCTATATTGGCTACTACCTTTATTATATAGCTAATTCCGACAGACAGCTATTTACTTTTTGCATATCCTTGAAAATATTCTGATCCAATACCCTTGCATAGTGTTTTGTTACGCTTGTATCTGCATGACCTAACATCTTAGCAACATTCTCCATACTTACGCCATTTGCAAGGCAAATGCTTGTAGCATAGCTATGACGGGCGGTATGTGTGCTAAGATTTTTATGAATTCCGCACACATCGGCAATCTCCTTCAAATAACTGTTCATGCGTTGATTACACAATACAGGTAAAAGTTTTCCGGTACACTCTGCCACATCCTTATATTTATCAAGTATAGAAGCTGCCACAGGCAGCACAGGAATGTTACACATGATTTTTGTCTTTTGCCGGTTCTTCCTTATCCAAAGTTCCCCTTTGTTGTCTTTTACCAAGTGTTCGGGTGATAAATCTTTTACATCGCTGAACGCCAAGCCAGTAAAAATGCAAAAGACAAAAACGTCACGTACCTGTTCTACTCGTTTAATTGTAAACTCTTTGGCGAGAATGATTTTAATCTCGTCCATCGTCAGAAATTCAGGATCGGTTTCTTCCAATTTGAAACGGTAGTAAGCAAACGGATCTTTCTTTATCCAGTCGTTTTCCAAAGCAATACGGATAATTTTCTTTAAGTTTTTCAATCGGGTTATAGCCGAATTCTGTGCACAACCCTTTTCAATCTTCAAAAGGCATTAAGGAACAAATGGACACTTGATAAATAAGCTATAACAAAATGTTATAATTATATATTTTCTGCTTGTGTCAACTTAAATTTATAAATTTATATAACATAACATTATAGTCTATCTTTTCTTTGTATTTATTTGCATATTTAACTTTTTATCGTTATATTGCAAAAGAATCAAAGAAAAGGAGGCTGTATGAAAAAGTCAATGAATTTTCTAGAGTTTATACAGATTGTAAAGGATGAAAATGCTTGTTATGATCTGTACGAACAATGGAAATGGGGTGACAAAGTTGTTTCTCCATTTGATTCCACCTCCAAGGTTTATAAGTGTAAGAACCATAAGTATAAATGCAAGAATACAAACAGGTATTTCACGGTAAAAACAGGAACGTGTTTTGCAAACAGTAAGATTCCTTTTACTAAATGGTTCTATGTTATGTGGTTATTTGCTCAAGGGAAAAGAGGCATATCTTCCTATCAGGTATCTAGAGATATTGATGTTTCTCAAAAGACCGCATGGCGTATGTTACATAAGATACGTAAGGCTATGACAGGAGAAAACGACTACTATCTTGAAGGAGAAGTTGAGATTGATGAGTCATTTGCAGGTGGAAAAAATGCAAACCGACATAAGGATAAAAAAGTGGAGAGATGCCAGGGGAGAAGTTTTAAAGACAAAGTTCCTGTTTTTGGACTAATAGGCAGAAATGGGGATTTGGTTGCCAAAGTAGTAAGCGGAACAGGTTCATCCAAGCTGCTTCCAATTATAAGAAAGTATGTTGAAGAAGGAAGTACAATATATACTGATGGATGGGATTATGGCGAAGTATCCGAAATGTACAACCAAATATCTGTAGATCACGGGCATAAATATTATGGTATTACTTATTACAATGATAATAAAGAAACGGTGATGATTACTACCAATACGATAGAAAACGCTTGGTCTGTTTTCAAGAGGATATACGCCACATATTATCATATAAGCAAGAAATATATGCAACGCTATGTAGATGAATTTGTCTTTAGATTTAATACCAGAAAACTTAGCGATTCTGACAGATTTAGATTACTTTTGCAATACTTAGATATAGGAGATTACAGATATGCAGGATGATAAGAAAGAAAAGCCAAAGGACGAAAAGAAAAAGAAGAATAAATACATCGTAAAAGATGGAGATGGGAACATCATGGATGTGGAAGTTCCTGAATCATGGATAAAGATTTTGGAAGCAATGAATAAGGGGGAAAAGAAAAAATGAATACCTTTTCTGAAAAATTATGGTAGTAATATAGAATATACCCCGAAGTTTTTAGGTAAAATAAAAAAAGGCACTGGAATTTCAGTGCCTATATCGTTCTTTTTATTTCCACTGGCCCAAGCAATCTGGATGATCGCTTTTCACATTAGATTGAGTAGGGGGTGTCTTTTCATTGTTTATTTTTGGTATAGGGGAGATGTTATTCTTTTTAATACTGACAGATATCTCCTTAATAACGATAAAAAACGAGTGAAATAAAAATGCAGACAATAACACTGCGATAGATGAAAATATATAAATCCATCCATATCCGTTAGACCTATATGAGCTTGATTCTACAATTCCCATGATAAGAAGTATTATAGATCCTAAGATATTAATGAATAATATAACCCCAGATATAATTGATAATCTGTTTTCGTGTTTAAACTGTCCATCTTCTGATGGGATGTTGTTAGGTGATACGTTGTTTTCCATACTTACATGTTTTTTTCTAGTGTTAACTGCTATTACAAATGCAGTTACAAAAATTATTAATATTATAATTAATTCCATTGTTTAGTTATTTATTTTCTATTCCTGTTCAATTTTTCTTCCATACAATTCCACTTGAAATATGAATATCATGCTCCAATTTCCAATGAAACTACTATCCTTTTTAGCCGCATTAAATATTTTGGTGGCACTATCTACAATTCGAGTAACTTTTTGTGCTTTATCTAACAAAAAATATCTTTCTTGTCCACTTCTTACATATATATATCCAAATTCACTAGAACTATACATGCCCATATTATTTTTCCCTTCCATTGTAAATGAAGTTAAATAAATAGAATCATCGGAACGTATAACTTCGTAATCACTAAGATTAATAGAACCTGGGTCAATTGCCGTATCTTCAATTATTTTATCCAAATGTTGCTCCGCTTCTTTTTCAAATGATTTACCACATGATAAAAAAAATAGAACTGACATCCACAATAACCACTTCATAATTTAATAGATTTATAATTCTGCAACAAAAATATAAATAATAAATTCCAAGCATACTCAATCTAAGTTATATTTATGTAATATTAACTACTAATCATTGATATGTAAATTTATATTTTTATATTTGTGGTAACAAAATAGATAAAGTATGTTAAGTTAATAATGATTTATCAAAATATTTTTGTTAGTTTGTGGATAACTATAAAAGGATGTATATATGAATTATAATATAAACGATATAGCTGATTATATAATATTAAAAATAAAATCAGAGGATAGTGCATCTCTAATAAATTTGAAGTTACAGAAGTTACTTTATTATATTCAGGCATGGTCGTATGGGATTAAACATGATAACTTTTTTATTGGAGATTTTCAAGCATGGATTCATGGCCCTGTTAATCGAGAAATTTACGATAGATTTAAGGATACTAAGACTTTATATTCTGATATTAATTTAGATGACGTTATCAATAATGATGTAATGAGTCAAATATGTAATGATGATGCAGTATTTATTGAATATATTTTAGAAAACTATGCTCAATTTACTGGTGCGGAATTAGAAGAAATGACACACAATGAAGATCCTTGGATTAATACTAGAAAAGGATTAAAACCAAATCAAAGATGTGAGAAAGTAATAGATTCTTCATTAATGAAGTCATATTATGAAAAAAAATGGTCAGAAATTAACTCTTCAAAAGAAGAATAACCTACTTTCTTTAACTAATAAAAAACTCCCTTCAAAAAAATGGAGCTTTTCTTTTTTATACTTTAAAGAAATAGATTATTTTGGACTAAGCGAAGAGGATAATAAATGGTTTATAGGAGTATTAAACAGACTTCAAGATATGAGTAGTAAAGATGAAAAGATATTTGGTGAAAAAGGTGAAAAGAAGATATATAAGTTACATCCTATTGATTGGAATGCTAAAAATATTCCTATAAAACGAACTGATTTAAATTGGCTTCCCAAAGAATATATAGATAATGACGAAGAATTTCCTATGTGGCAATTCTCTATTTCTAAAGGGAAAGGACGTGTTATAGGTTTTTTTGATGAAACATCTTTTGTCTTTTATGTTGTTTTGTTAGACCCTAGACATAATATGCAACCTAGCAAAGATTATGACTATTCAGTTGATGAATGTTTTCCTACAGGTTCGGAATATGACAATTTATTATTATCAATAAATGAGGTAAAAGATAGATATAGAAAAAAATGCACTTACAGTGAAACATGTGGTATATTGAATGATATAAATACTGTAAAAAATCAAGCTAATATCATATATGTTAGCTTGAATAAAGAATTTTATGATATATATAAAAAATTGGAAGAAGATTCTATTCAAGAAGTTATTGAAGAATTTTTGATGACAAAGATTTAAAAAAATAATTTAATAAACAGGAATCTGAGTAATAATTATATTTCCTATTAATTTAGTAAAAAATAACAATAGGATATCAATAGAATAATTATTATATAAAAATATATTTTGTTATATAAAAGTTAAAATATTATATCAGGTTATATTTTGTTGAATAGATTTTCTGATTATTAGGAAAAAGAAACAGAATATCTAGTAGAAATAATACACACTTCATCAATAATTAAGCGAAAAATGGTTTTAAAAAAAAGGGAGCATAACCACACTCCCTTTTTAGCTATCTTAGCAACTTGAAATATGGAACAAGTATAACCATTTGTTATAACTATTTGTAATGGTGTCAATTTGTTCCTTAATACCCTTCAAAAAAGCATCGAACTTAGAAATGAAGTTGGCTTCCAAGTTGTTCAGAGCAATATCCGATAGCTGGTATTCTTTTTTAATGAATTCTTCCAAATATCGGGTAGTGGTTTCATACCGTTGAACGGTTTTACTAACAAAGTCTTTGCCGATCAGCTTACGACTTTGTTCGTTGTGTTCTCTGAATACTTGCAAAAGGGTTTTGCTTTCTTCATCCACACCATAATACAGTTTTCTCACAAGATCAACGGTGATAACCTTGTCGGAAGTTTCCAGTTCCCTATAAATTTGGTGTATGCGTGAGCGTGTGATTTCCAAGTAGTGGTTCAGTTCCACCGACATACGGTCTTTTCCTTTTGAATTCTCTTTTGCTTGATTCCATAGGTTTACGGGACAACTTCTTTTGATAGAAATATCTACCATACAGCCGTTTACAGTGATTCTCATGCACACAGGTGCTTCTCCGTTCTTTAATAACTTGGCTTTTTTGATAAAGAACAAAACAGAAAATGATTTTCGAGCCATTTTTACATCGTTTTTTAAGTTACAAAACTATGTATTCTCTTCCAAAGTAAGTCTATGCAAAATGTTATGAATCAGTGAGAAAGATGCAAACTCGTGGGACTTTTTAGAACTAAATTTTAGTCCCACGATTTATCCACCGATAATATGCTTGAAACGGCTATTTTCTGCTACCTGCCAGAAAAAAGAAATCCCTGATAATGTCTGATTATCAGGGATTTGCTTGATTTTTCTTTTGTTTTCAGTGATCCGCTTGGGGCTCGAACCCAAGACCCCAACATTAAAAGTGTTGTGCTCTACCTGCTGAGCTAGCGAATCAATCCTTTGTTATTGCTATTCTTCCGAATTGCGAGTGCAAAGGTAGACGTTTTAGATGAAATATGCAAATATATTACTTGTTTTTTTTGAATTATTTTTCGTGTGAATTCTCTTTGTGCTGAAAATCAGTATGTTCTATCCCTCCGGAAAATTCTTTTTCTTTTATTCGTATGTATCTTTGATAGTAAGAAAGCATCAAGCTGGTACAAGGCAAAGCGATAATCATACCTACAATTCCCATTAATGCTCCCCAGACGGAGAGGGATAATAAAATGATAGCAGGATTCAATCCTGTGATTTTTCCCATAACTTTCGGTACAATCAGACCGTCTTGTATAATTTGTACGATGCAGAACACAAGGAAGGCGCAAAATAATATCCACCAGAAATTCTCTCCTGTATCCGCAGCCTTCAGTAAGGCTAATAAGACTGTGGGAATAAAAGCGATAAGCTGAAGGTAGGGAACCATATTGAGAAGCCCGATAAACAATCCGAAACCGATGGCTAACGGGAAATCAATAATAAGAAACCCTATGCTGAATAGAATCCCTACACAAAAAGCGACAAACGCCTGCCCGCGGAAATATTTGTTCATGCCGTCCTGTACATCCGTGACAATATGTACTGTCATTTCACGGTGTCTGGCAGGGATCAGTTTTATCCATCCCCGTGCAATGGCTTCATAATCTAATAGAATGAAGAAAGTGTACAGCAGGATGATGAATGAGGTGAATACACTGAATACAATATTGACAGATTGGGTCAGCAATGCCCATACTTGGGGAAGAACATTACGCATGGTATTCGCAAAATTGCTTTCGTTCAGCGCTTCGTGTATTCTCAACATATCTATGTGCTCTTTTATGAAATTGGCCACTGTGCCGGGAATGGCTGCTTGCTTGGATCCTTCGATAAAATAGGCGGTGAGCAATTCTTTCAGTTTGCCGAATTCTTCAATGATTGGTGGTACAAGTCCTACAAATGCTAAAGTGATAATGGACAGCAATACCAGCAAAACAACCAATATGGAGATTACCCGGTTCCTCAGACGCAATTTGTTCTGAAAGAAAATGACCATCGGATAGATAAGATAGGCTATCAGCCATGCTATGAAGAAAGGAAGCAGCACTCCGCTGAGTCGGTTGACCAGATATAGAATGCCGATAATGACCATCGCTGTCAATATTCCGCGGATAAAACTATCGAATGTTATTTTTTTCTGTATCATAAAGTGTGTGTTATTTATTTTCAGTTTCCTCTTTCAAGGCTTCCATATAGCAGGTCCGGCAAAGAGGTTCATAGTCTGCCTTTTCCCCTAATAGGACCCGTTTTTCGCTTTTGGTGATTCGGTGGGTGGCATAGGCCAAGTTCCCACATTTCACACAAATGGCATGAACTTTGGTTACTTCGTCTGCAATAGCCAGCAAGGCAGGTATAGGTCCGAAAGGAACTCTCCTGAAATCCATGTCCAATCCGGCGACGATGACTCTTATCCCGTTGTCAGCCAGCTTGTTGCATACATCAACCAAACCTTCGTCAAAAAATTGCGCTTCGTCTATACCCACTACATCCTTGTCTGAGGAGAAAAGCAAGATGCTGGCAGAAGAATCAATAGGGGTGGAGGCAATAGAGTTGCTGTCATGTGATACAACTTCTTCTTCCGAATAGCGTGTATCTATGGCCGGTTTGAATATTTCAACCCGTTGACGGGCAAACTTCGCTCTTTTCAAACGGCGGATTAGTTCCTCGGTTTTACCTGAGAACATTGAGCCGCATATTACTTCTATTCTTCCTCTTCTACGTGTTTCCTGGATGTGGTCTTCTGAAAAAACTACCATAATTTAGTTATAACAATTAGATTAATTCTGAGTGCAAATGTACGACTTGTACCCCGAAAAAGGATTATTTTCACTTGGAAATTTATTAATAAAAGATATAATGTTAAACAAAAGTGCAACATCTGTTAAATAATTGGGACAATTAACTTTATGCATTTAAATTCTTTCTACATTTGTTCCAGTATAACAGAATGCAATTGTTTTATGGGAAAACTGTATGTCGTACCTACTCCAGTAGGAAATTTAGAGGATATGACTTTCCGTGCCATCCGTGTGTTGAAAGAGGCTGATTTGATATTGGCGGAAGACACGCGTACTTCGGGTATTCTTTTGAAACATTTTGAAATTAAAAACGCCATGCAGTCTCATCATAAGTTTAATGAGCATAAAACAGTGGAAGGTATTGTGAATCGCATCAAAGCGGGCGAAACTGTTGCTTTAATATCTGATGCCGGAACTCCTGGTATTTCTGATCCCGGATTTTTAATAGTGCGTGAGTGTGTGAAGAGTGGCATTGAGGTGCAATGTTTGCCTGGAGCTACTGCTTTTGTACCTGCGCTGGTGGCGTCGGGATTGCCTGATGAACGTTTCTGCTTTGAAGGATTCCTGCCACAAAAAAAAGGAAGAGTGACCCGTTTGACCTCTTTGCAAGAAGAAAAACGGACGATGATATTTTATGAATCACCCTACCGTTTGGTGAAAACCTTAACTCAATTTGCCGAGTTTTTCGGTGCCGAAAGGCCTGTTTCCGTATGTCGTGAGATTTCAAAAATTCACGAAGAAAGTGTTCGGGGCACATTAACTGAAGTTATAGCGCATTTCACTCAAAACGAGCCGCGAGGTGAAATCGTAATCGTACTCGGTGGGAAAGAGGACTAAAAATGAATAAACTTAAAATGTAAAGCAAATGAAAAAACTAGTATTTTTATCGTTGTTATCTGTAGCTTTATTGACTTCATGCGGTAATGGAGCTCAGAAAGATGCCTTGAAGGCTCAAAATGATTCTTTGATGGTAGAACTGTCAAACAGAAATGCTGAATTGGACGATATCATGGGTGCTTTCAATGAAGTACAGGAAGGTTTTCGTCAGATAAATGAAGCTGAGAATCGTGTAGACTTACAGAGTGGTTCTATTCGTGAGAATAGTGCTGATAAGATAAAAGAAGATATTCGCTTCATCAGTGAAAAATTACAGTCAAACCGTGAGCAGATTGCGAAACTGGAGAAGCAATTGAAGAATAGTCAGTATAATTCCGCTCAGTTGAAGAAAGCTGTAGCCAACCTGACGAAGGAGTTGGAAGCTAAACAGCAGCAGATTGAGACTTTGCAGGCTGAATTGGCTTCAAAAAATATTCGTATCGCTGAGTTGGACGATGCTGTGGCCGGTTTAAGCCAGAATGTAAGTGAACTGACCGCTGAAAATGAGGCGAAGGCTGCAACTGTAGCCAGCCAGGATAAAGCTTTGAATGCTGCTTGGTTTGTTTTTGGTACAAAATCTGAATTGAAGGACCAGAAAATTCTTGAAAAAGGTGATGTCCTGAAAAGTGCGGATTTTAATAAGGATTATTTTACTCAGATTGATATTCGTACTGATAAGGAAATCAAGTTGTATTCTAAACGCGCCGAATTGCTGACTACACATCCGGCTGGTTCATATGAACTGGTGAAAGATGCGAAAGGCCAGCTGACTTTGAAGATTACAAATCCTACTGAATTCTGGAGCGTATCACGCTATCTTGTTATTCAGGTGAAATAAGGAATTTAAATTATTGTTCTGTGAAAGGGTTGTGCCGTGAGTGACGCAACCCTTTTTTAATCTGCTTTATGTTGTATGTATAGAAGTATATTTATTGATTTGGATGATACGGTATGGGCTTTTACTGAAAACGCTCGTGATACATTCCAAGACATGTATGATAAATATCATTTTGATCGTTATTTTCGTTCTTTTTCGCATTTTTATACTTTGTATAGCGGGAAGAATGAGGAGTTGTGGAATGAATATGGTGCTGGTAGGATTACAAAAGATGAGTTGAATGAGCAAAGATTTGCCTATCCGTTGTTGCAGGTAGGCGTTGCAGATAAAGCGTTGGTAAAAGCCTATTCGGATAATTTTTTTGATGATATAGTTTACAAGAAGAAACTGATGCCTCATGCAAGAGAGGCTTTGGAATATTTGGCATCCGCTTATAATCTGTATATTTTGTCCAATGGATTTAGGGAATTGCAAGAGCAGAAGATGCGTTCTGCCGGTGTGGAAGGATATTTTAAGAAAATAGTTTTGTCAGAGGATATAGGAGTACATAAACCGTTTCCGGAGATTTTTTATTTTGCCATGTCGGCTACGCAGTCCGAGCTGCATACTTCTTTAATGATTGGAGATAATTGGAAGAATGACGTTGAAGGTGCGAAAAACGTAGGGATGGGAAATGTTTATTATAATATAAAAGGTGAGAAGAGCTTGCCTTTTAAACCTGGTTTTGATATGAGGGATTGGCGGGAAATCGTTTCTTTCTTATAAAATTGAATGGAAGATGTTGATGGATAAGTCTGTTGGCACAAACAATGTATTTGCATAAGGAATGCCCGATATTTGTTTTAAAGGGATGCTCCTGTGTATTGGGGCATCCCTTGAAAAGCATTTTTCTTTCAAAATAAAAAATGTGATTATTTATTTTGGAAGAGTATTTGTCCAATTGTTCTGAGTTACTCCGAATCCAGCGTTGATTTCTGCACTAGGAATAGGAAATACTAAATTTGATATTTCGTAATTAGTATAAGTAAATTTGATGGCTGGAGCACTGTTGGCATATACACTGACTCTTTCATTCCAGCGACGCAAATCATATAGACGCATACCTTCTTGGAATAACTCACGAGCACGTTCGTCTTTTATAAAACTCATAAGATTTTCTTTTTCGCTCGGTAAATCGTTTGTTGATTTTATATCTAAATTACGCTTGGCTACTACTAATAAAGCTTCTTTGGCTTCATTCAATTTGTTTAATTGTACATTTGCTTCAGCCTTAATTAAATACATTTCCGGAGCATTTACAATATAATTAGTTCCACGAGCAGGGTTACCTGACGAAAAGTGAGCAATTTTACCACCTGTGTAAACAGGTTCAGATTCTGTAGAAGTTTTATCTCTTCCATCAATAAGAATTTTACGGCAATCGTTAGTTGCATACATTGAAATTAGTTTAGGACTAGGACTAAAGTTGTATGTAGACCACAAAGTTCCATATGAATTAGCTGACCAGTTTGTTGTATTAGTAATAGCTAAAGCAAACATACTTTCGGAATTTGATATTTCACTATTATAAAGAGCTTTGTATGCATTAGCATCGTTGGTTAAAGTAGTAATACCCGCTATTTTTAGTGCTTGTTCTGCATAGTTTCTTGCTTCATCCCAATTTTCTAAATATAGGTAGGTACGGGCCAATAAACCATTAGTAGCAGCTTTTCCTAAATATTGGAGTTCTCCTCTGTCTTTACCAGCTGCTTCAAAATGGGATAATGCATTTTTTAGGTCATTGATGATGGCTTCATAGCTTTCGCCAACAGTAGAACGGCTGATTTTAGTCAATGCTTCTTTGGGTTGGTCAATTATGACGATTCCTAGTTCGGAAGAAAAATCTTGTCCATTCACTTTTATTTGGTGCCCATAAATATTAGTAAGCAATAATTGTGCGTAACCTCTTAGAGCATAAGCTTCAGCCATATACATATTAAGTTCTGTTTTTTCATCATCGCTTGCATTGTTATATAGTGCTTGAGAAGCTTGAATTACACGTGCTGCATTATCAGCTGTTTTATAACCATACTCCCAAATACTTTTTAAATAAGTATCTGTATCTGTAAAAGTATAGGTATAAATACCATCAAAATGTCCGGTTTTAGTATTCCAATAAGTAATATCTGTAGGAATATCACCAATAGCTAAAGCATAGTTACCAGCAAATGCATAATAAAATAATTGATAATAAGTTCCATTTAATGCTGTACTAACGTTAGTTACAGTGTTGAGCCCTCCTTCTAGGTCCACTCCTTTATAGTTGTCAGTTTCAAGAAAACTGTCACCACATGAGGAAAGTCCTGTTGCAAATGTAAAAATGGCAATTGCATTTAAAATATATTTTTTCATATCTTTCCTTTATTAAATTTTACCTTATTTAAAAACTTAATTGAATACCTCCGATGAATGTACGGGTTGCTGGATATTGCCACGCAATTACACCATTGGAATAGGTTTCAGGATTATATCCAACAAAATCATTGGATGTAAATGTATATAAATTATCAATGGATATATAAGCTCGTAATTTTTGAATGAATATTTTCTTTGTTAGATTTACGGGCACAGTGTAACCTAAGGTCATGTTACTGATACGTAAGAAATTACTGCTATATAAGAATCTAGAAGAAGTTTGAGTTGCTTTATTGGGATCTCCATAAATATATTGTGGATATTTGGCATCTTTATTTTCTTCTGTCCATGAATTTAATGCAACGTCTTTCAACGGAGTACGATTGGCCATACCAAATCCGGTGAATGAAGCTCCGGAATCGAAAACTTTTCCTCCTAATCTATAGGTAAAGTTCATGTTAAAGTCAAATCCTTTCCAGCTTAAATTTGTACCGAATCCACCTAAAACTTTGGGGTCAGCATCGCCTACATAACGTTTGGCTGCTGCATTATAGTCGGAGGTCGTTTCGTTGCCTTCTTCATTCAGATACCATAATGGTTTACCATTTTCGCGGTCAACGCCTGCATATTCTTTCATATAGAATTGGCGATAGGGGCGTCCTTCTTCAATAATTTGATAAGTATATTCTATGGGTTCATCTGTAGATAGTTTGATGATCTTATTTTTGTTCCATGTCATATTTGCATAAATATTCCATGTAAGATTATTGTTGTTGATAACAGATGCATTGATAGATGCTTCAATACCACGGTTGCGGATTGCACCAATATTTTGGTATACTGTAGACATACCTGTAGTCATGGACAATGGTACTTCAAACAATGCGTCACTCGTCTCTTCATTATAATAATCGAAAGTAAGATGGATACGATTAATTAAAGATAAATCAAAACCTATATCAAATTTTTTTGAAGTTTCCCATGTCAAATCTGAATTAGAGATGCTAGTGGGAGTCATACCAGGCTTTTCGTTATAATTGTATCCGGAAGAATAGAAACCACGTGCTGCATACCAATCGATATCTTGATTACCTACGGTTCCGTAAGAGGCCCGAAGAGTGGCATTGGTAATAATAGAATTATCTTTAAGAAATTCTTCTCCACTTACACGCCATTTTCCACCAACAGACCAAAAGTTACCCCAACGATGATTTGAACCGAAAACAGAGGAACCGTCACGGCGGAATGAACCAGATACATAATATTTATCCTCGTAAGAGTAGTGTGCATCCATAAAATATGATGCCAATCGAGCTTCTTTCTTATAATATTCTGATCCTTGAGGAGTTCCAGCAGTAGAAAGGTCGGTTTTTCCATCAGCTGCAAATGGGAAATCAGAGCCTGAATAATATTCATAGAAATAATTCTTTCGTTGCATCTCTTGACCTAATAACAAGTTAATATTGTGTTTGTCAAAAGTATAGTTCCAACCTAATACATTGTTCCACGTAATTGTTGTATAACGAGAATTGTACTGTTGACCTAATCCATTATAATCAACAGCTTGTGGATTATATAATGCACTCCAATATTGATATTGACGTAAATCAGCAATATTTACACCTAAGGTAGTTTTTGCATAAATACCTTTTCCGAGATCAATCTGCAAATATGGGTTGAAGTTCAATGTTTGATTATTGTTTTCATTGATTTCACCAGCTTTTTCATCATATAAAGCTAGAGGATTATAATTACTGATATTGGCATAACTTCCATCTTCATTATAGAAAGGCATCATAGGATTCATAGAACTTATAGCTGCTACAGTAGCGCTGGACATAGAGCCACTTGTAGCTTGTGAAAAGCCGTTTTGGGTAGAATTACTGTATGAAGCATTGACACCGATAGTAAAGCAACTGAACTTAGAGTCTAGGTTCAAACGTCCTGAATAACGTTTCATGTCAGAACCAATAATCAATCCTTCAGTATCTAAATAACCTAAACTAACATAATAACCAGTAGAACCAGAACGTCCTTGGAGGTTTACATTGTAGTCTTGGTAGTATCCTTTACGGGTGATAGCATCCATCCAATCGTAGGATGAAACACCATCCCAACCATAACCTTGATATACTTTTTTCAAATAATCATAGCTCTCATCATAGGTGTTACCATAAGCAACAGAACGTCCGTGAGCAAATAGATTCATAGATTCTTGAGCATTGGCGTAATCCATATTATGATTTCCCATTGAAACAAATCCTTGTTTAATGTCTAAGTTGATGCTCATTTTTCCCTCTTTTCCTTTTTTAGTAGTGATTACAATAACGCCATTAGCTGCGCGTGAACCATAAATGGCTGTAGCCGCAGCATCTTTTAGAACTGTAACACTTTCAATATCAGAAGGGTTGATTGCGGCCATCGGATCAAAATTATTATTTGTAGTCGTACTCATACCATCTGTTTCAGAGTTGACAGGCATTCCATCTATTACATATAATGGCTGAGTGCCTGAATTCAAAGAACCACGTCCACGAACATAAATCTCGCTCCAAACACCAGGCATACTGGTAGAGTTGCTCATTTGTACGCCTGGTACAGCTCCTTCTAGTGCTTTCACAAAATTAGCATCAGATTTTTTGGCTATAACATCTTCACCAATAATAGCAGCAGCACCAGTAAATGAAGCTTTGCGTTGAACTCCATATCCTGTTACTACCACTTCTTCAAGCACTTCGGCATCCGACTTTAACGTGATGTTAACAGTCTGTTTTATAGCTACTTCTTGTGTAGCCATTCCGATAAAGGAAACCACCAAAGTCTTTGCGGAACT